>Ga0075971_110_pt1 | contig 27864 bp, 24 predicted proteins | sample RifGroA2_FD_67997 | JGI IMG/M metagenome (GOLD analysis project Ga0075971, IMG submission 67997) | Parcubacteria (Magasanikbacteria) bacterium GW2011_GWA2_46_17
CATAGCGTCTATTGCTGGATCGCAGATTATTAAAAATAATATCATTACAAATTGCGGCGATGGCGTCTATATTGATCCTAAATCAAGCGCGACATCAATTGACAATATTTTTACGCCTGCTCCAGAAGAAAGCCGCCGTGTATGGAAATATGGCAACTATGAAATTCCTGTTTTTGACTATCCCAAAATATAAATGCAGAAGGTTAAGAAGAATAAGCGGCATACTTCGCCATACTGTTTGTCGGATTGACTTTGCTGTTTCGAAGCGCAAGCGTCAAGGCGGCGCGGCGTGCCGAAGAATAATGCGAATTCCAAACAAGCAATGCGTGCCGCGTAGTTTAATATTATAGATAAAATAACGTTAATTAAACCACATGCTAAAAAAATTTCTTAAATACGGCGCGATTGTTTTTTTGATTGTTGTTGTGATAGGCGTAATTAGAGGCGGGGCGGATAAAAAAGGACAAAATAATCGGCCGACGGAACCGCCGACGGAAAATCCGCGACAAAGCGAAACGGCGAATAAAACTCCTGCTCCAAAGCAGGGATCAAATAAACAAGCGCCAAGGTCAAAAGAAATAATTATCGGAATAGAATACGCGGTGCGCGGACAGGTGGCGGCAGAGTTCGCAAAATTAGGCATCCCGGCCGTCAAGCCTCTGCCGGAGAGCATCAATTGGTCAAAAATGCAGCCTGATATTTCAAAGTCGGTAAATTACACTGATGCCGACCAATTTGTCAGGGATTACCAGAAGGCGGGATTTCGTGAAATAGTGATGGGTCTGCGCACGCTTTCTCATGCCGAAGACAATCAGGCAACGTACGGCAAAAATCGGCCCGTTCCAAAACCGGAGTATAGAGACGAATACGCCGCATGGATCAAAGGCATGGTTGAACGTTATGACAAAGACGGAAGAGATGACATGCCCGGTCTTAAATATCCGGTGCGATATTATGAAATAGAAGTTGAATTTTCCGCGTATACGCCGGAACGGACTGGTGAGTATTTGGAAAAATTGAAAATCGCCTATGAAGCGGCCCACCAAGCATACGCGGATGTTCTTGTCGCCCACTCCGCGTTCCTCACCGCGACTGCTTTTGACTCCGATCCGCAGCCAAGCCAATACGAAAAAGCGTTTGCCGAAATGTATATTCCGGATAAACATCACAATCTTGCCGACATGCGCAAAATACTTGACCGTCCGGAACTTTTTGATCTTGTAAATTTTCACGAGCTGGCCGATCCAATCATGATTGAACGGACTGTAAAATGGCTGAAATACGAAACCGCGCGGCGCGGCTACACCAAGCCTATTATCATCAGTGATACATCCCCATCTCCGTTTATAAGCTATGGCCGCGCTACAGGCTGCACGGGGTTATTTTTGGGAATTGTGGTTTGGCCGGCAAAAGAGAAAGACCGTTGCCGCCTGGCCGATTACTTCAATGGAATTCTGAACAACAATGCCGCGACCGTTGAATGGAAGAATCGATTTGTGGCCGGTGATATGGTCAAAAAAGTTGTTATCGCCGCGGCGAACGGCGTGCAACTGATCAATACCGCGTTTACCGGAGATTTGCCTATTTTGAGCACAAAGTTTGGATTCGCCGGAGCTGGAAACGGCGGCTTTGCCGGAGTGGTTTCCGAACAATACAATCTTATAACACAGAAATACAGGATCACGGAATATCGACCCGGATTTTACGCGTTAAAGCAACTGGCCGGAAAGCTCAAAGGAACGTTGTCTATTGTTCGCGAGAGGAGCGACAACGACGTGCGACTGTACAGAATAAAAAATGCGAGAGAAGAATATTGGATCGGCTGGGTTCACCCCGATTATTTGATTCTACCTGACGACCAAGAGCCTAAAAAACAAATTTCTTTAAATATCCCGAACGGCGCCAGAATAATCAACATGGCTAAAAGCGGTGAGGCAGAAAATGAAACGGTTGTCTCCGCCAGCAACGGAAGTGTAAAAATTGATCTGACAACGACGCCTGTTTACATTTTTAAGGCATCTCAATAATATTGTTAGGATTGCGTACAGACTATTGCTTGTTTTGTGGTAACGTGCTATACTGGAGTTTATTGCGTTTTAATTTAAGTAAATATCTAACTTATGGGTAATTTTAATAAATTCGGCGGAGACAGAGGCGGCCGAGATTTTGGCGGAAGAGGATTCGGCGGTGGTCGAAAATTTGGCGGCCAAGCCGGCGGTCCCAGACAGATGCATCAGGCTACTTGCAGTAAGTGCGGCCAAGATTGCGAAGTGCCTTTTAGACCAACCGGCGAACGACCTGTTTTTTGCAGTAATTGTTTCAAAAATCAGGGCGGTCCGGACAATCGCTTTGCCCGCAAGAGCTTTGGCGGAGCGAGCGTACACGCCGGCATCCAAGGCGGGATTTCCAAAGAGCAGTTCGCGGCGCTAAGCGTTAAGCTGGACAAGATTTTATCTATTTTAGCCATAGCTAAGCCGATCAAAGCTGAAGCAATTGTAAATGAACCGGCTGCAGAGGAAAAAAAGAAGAAAGAAACCGCTAAAAAAAAAGCCATAGCGCCAGCTAAAAAAGTCAAGGCCAGGAAGAAATAAATTTTCTTTGTCGTTATCTAAAATCCTGATGATAATCATCGGGATTTTAATATTACGGATACTTATTTTGATTTTTATTTAATTTTATGCTTTTGTTTAGGGCGAAGATGAAGCCCATGGTTTTATCAAATTTGGATGGGAATATTTGGACGCTAAAGCCGTTCTGGCGCAATGTTTGTTCAATATTTTTATAATTATTATTAGCGTTGTTGTGATATTCAAGAATAAGCGAGCCTATCTTTGCGAGGTCTTTCGGCGTTAAACTTTCGATAACTTCGTATTCAGCGCCTTCAATGTCCATTTTTAAAACACTGATTACGCTGATTTTGTATTGATTACATAGATCATTTAGGGTGAGAGTATGGACGAGAACTGTTGTCACCTCATCGGTCTGAACGACATGTATCCCCGCTTTGGCGGGGATGACAAGAGAGTGATTATGTGAGTCTGTTGATAAATATAGTTCCCTCTCCCCTGTCTCGGCGGCTAGGGCGAGCTGGAGGGGGTGGACGTTGGTTACATTATTTAACCGCAGATATTTGTTTAGATGCTCAAAATTATTTGGCTCTGGCTCCAAAGCATAGATTTTTACTTCTGGATTGAGTGAGCGGCAGTACAAACTAAAAAACCCGGCATGCGCGCCGGCGTCAATTATCGGATGTTTCGCGTTATGAATGACCTCGTCCGCCGCTCTGTACTCTCGGCGCTTAAAAATCTCCGCCGCCACGCTTTGGTCCGCGTCATCGCGAAAGGTGAGTGTCCATTGTTTAATAATCGTTTGCATAACACAGATCTGTGTTACATTAACTGGTAACGCCCGGCGGGTTCGCGTTCGCCTTCAAATACGACTTTTTTGATATTTCGTACTCCGAATTGTCGGCCATCCAAAAACGCGGACATGGCGGCCTCGGCCAACCAGCCACTTTCTACCCAATCAAATAGCCATTCGTGAGTGAAATGAGGATTGTCCTGCGGCAGTCCGGCGCCAATGGCCGTTAACCAGCGCTTGTTGAATATTTCTTGCGAGCCAATGGTGGGCGCCATTATAACTGGCAAGCCTAGGGCGGAATAAAAAGAAAGCTCGCTCGGCTTGGTCCAGAGCATATCAGTACTCCGCAGGACATCATTAAATTTGGTAAAATAGTCTTCTTTTTCCACAGCAAATACAATGTTTATATTTTTATTAAGAAGTTTGGCCAGTGACAAACTGGTCAATTGTTCCTTAAAATACAAGTAAACATCGTTGCGCGCGCCGGCCACCAGATTTAAATTTACCTCCTGCTTTAATAATTTCTTTTTAAGGCTGACCAGAATATTACGCGCCAACGCCCGTTGCGCGCCGGCGCCGCCAACCGCGAAAGTGATGGTTAAAGGATGATTGTGTTTCGCGGTAATGTCAATATGCTCTTCGAGAAACCGTTTAAGGGTTTCGCTGTATTTTTGCCTGAAGTGATGGGCGGGATCAAGGTTCAAAAGCCTCTCTCCCAAATCAGCTCGCAATGTTTTAAGTTGATCGCCGCCCAAATTTTCTTCCGGCAGCGGAAAACCGGTTAAATAAATATTTTCTTTTTTGACGCCATACAGCTTAAGACGTTCAACCACTCGCCTGCACGGAGCCAAATACTTGATTCGGCTTTTAGCGGGATTTAACGCCACCCAAGCGCGGCTGATATCCGCGTCGCAAAGAACGGTGTAAATATCATTTTTAAATCCATGCTCCTCCGCGAAAAACGCCACGCTAAAGAAGGTGGTGATAAGCGGTATATCCTCGGTGTTAAGATATTCCACCAGATCTCTCCCCCATCCGCGATGGATTGAACTGTATATTGTTTTAACCTGCATGGTAGGAGCGGAAAGATCGCGGCGCGGATAAAATTCCGGTATCTCCTGCAGGGTATCCATGATCCCAAAAAGACGCCTGCCGATGACAGGGATATTATTTAGGCGAGAAAACCATTCATAAAACCGTTCAATATTTTTCCAGATGGCGTAATCGCCGGATGGGATGCCTTGATAATTGTTAGCGATAATTACCTTGCCTGTTGGAGATAAATGACGCAAGGGATAGGCCGCGCGCTGGTGGCCATACCCCATATCCACGGCAACGACCCATGCGGAGTTGGACATAACACAGATTATACAGATTTAGTTGGATTACGCTGATTATTATACACCTTTCCAAACCAAAACACCACACTGACTTGCGCGGTGTCATAGGTAAAACCAAAATGAATTACATGCTAAACCTTATTTTAGTTAGAGATTTTTTTCTTTTTCTTTATAATACCCACAATTCCAACGATAGCAAATATAAGTCCGAGTAGTTGTCCTCCGGGACTATCATCAATTTCACCATACACAAACATAAATATACCGAATGATATTGCAATAATAAAGTATATTATCCTAATTTTGTTCATAGAGGTTGTCTAGAATAAATTGGTTCCGGGGCTTGGAATCGAACCAAGATATACAGCTTCAAAGGCTGTTGTCCTACCTTTAGACGACCCCGGAGTCATTAATTAAGAGAGACACATTACAATGTGTCTCCGCGCGGCAACATGTAATTAAATAATGGTTTACACCCTCAACTGTTTTCTCATAGCCATGACGCTGGAAATTATGGTGAGCAGGAGCACGGCCAGAGCTTGAGCTCCAAACAGCCACAGTATATTTGATTTGTAGTAATTTGTCAATGAAAAACCTCTGGAAAATACCACTGACACATACGGATCCACCCATTTAAGCGCGCCAAATACAACGACTATCGCCCCCGCCATGCTAAAGACCGTAAAAATCAGAGATTCAATAAGATAAGGCCCTCTAATATACCAGTTGCTGGCGCCCACCAGCCGCTTGATGCTGATCTCGACGCGCTGAGTGGCAATGGCCACGCGGATGGTGTTGAAAATAATCAGAAACGCGATTACCACGAACAATATAGCCAATCCAAAAACAAAGCGTTCTATTCTGGAGGTTATGCTCTGCAATTTATCTATGGCTTCCTCATGGTCATCAAAACTTTTTGATTCAATCAGACGATCATACTCAGGCACATTCAAGGATTCCATTACTTTGCGATAGTCCTTGGGCTCTTCCGTTTTAATAATCATGGTCGGCCCGAATGGGTTTCCGCCCAGCTCTTGCAAGGCCTCCAGCACGTCCTTGTTGTCGAAGTGCTTTTCTTTAAACAAGTTAAGAACATCTTCTTTCGTCTGCACCTCTACGGAAGTCACCTCCGGAAACATGGCCAGAAAAATTTTCACTTCATTCACATCTTTTTCTTCCGCCTCCGGAATAAAATAAACACTCACATCAATCTGTCGGCGCACTGTTTCTACCGCCTGCTTTGTTAACACCTCTATTATCCAGAGCGTATTGATGGACAGCAACATGAGCACCAGAATAAACACTGTCATAAAAGACAGGCTTAGATTGCGGCCAAGGTCCTGAAGGGCGGTTTTTAGAATACGTAAAAGGGTGAGCATAGCAGTGAGAATGACCAATTCCATTATTAATGACCAATACCTAATTTCTAATGACCAATCAATGACCAATGACTAAAGTTCAATACCCAAATGTCAAATCAAATCCTAAATCCAAAACCCAAAATATCTGCCATTTGGATTTTAGTCATTTGAACTTGATTTGGCATTAGGATTTTGGATTTTGAACTTATTGATTTTCTTGAGTATGGTAACAATCTCGGCGGCGTTGAGCGCGTCCAGATTTCCGGTTGGCTCGTCCGCGACAATAATTTTTGGACGGTGCGCCAATGACCTGGCAATGGCCACTCTTTGCTGTTCTCCGCCCGAAAGCTGAAAAGGATAGTGCGAAGTCTTTTTATTGAGCCCCACTATCTCCAGGATTTGAGGAATAATGCTGTGGATGCGATGGTACCGCTCCCCCGCCACCTCCAACGCGAATGACACATTTTCATAGACGGTCCTTTTGGGCAACAGCTTAAAATCTTGAAAAACAACCCCAATTTGACGGCGCAAAAAGGGCACCTGACCATTTTTGATTTTTGTTATGTCCCATCCCCCTATTTCCAAAGAGCCTTTGGTTGGCTTTTCCTCGGCAATCAGGAGCCTGACCAGCGTAGTTTTACCGGTTCCACTTTGACCGACTATAGAAACAAATTCACCGGGCTTAATATGCAAATTAATATTACGCAAAGCGACCGTTTCAGTCGGATAAATTTTGGTAACGCCTTGGATTTTAATCATATAAAATCATTATACCACACTTCCTTAAGATTGAAAAAAGCGCGGGTTGTGAATGATGCGGTTGCCGTAAAATGAGCCGATGGTGGGAATCAAACCCACGACCCATCGCTTACGAAGCGATTGCTCTATCAACTGAGCTACATCGGCGTCAGTTATCGCGCCAAGGGGATCGGCGGATTAAAGCTCTTTGGCGAAGGATTGGTTGGCGCGGATGTTTTGCCGGATCTTTTTAGCAGGTCGTTAATGCTTGAGACCCTATTAGACTGAGACAATGTTCCTAAATTTGAATCGCCTCGTGAAATATCGCTGATGCTGGTAACCCGATTTTGAACGGGCGCGCCCGGCACGCAGCCGGGCGCTGTTCGGCCAACGTGATTTACAACCTTTTTTTCTTCTTTGGGAGCGGGTTTATCATGTTCGCCAAAATGAGCCAACACTTTCCTGGTTAAATTTTTTACGTGCAACGGCATTTCATTGCCCTCTTTCCTGCTGGCCTCTTTTATTTCCTCCATCACGTGCTTTTGCATTGCTTTGCCAAACTGCCCGTTCAAAATGTACTTTCTTCGTCCGACAATAGAATTAACGATATGTTTGACCGCCCCATGCTCTTCCAACGGTCTTCCTTGGTACTTCGCAAACTGAAAAAAATCCTTATGCAAACGATCGCGGTAGTTTATTCCCGACAGATCTTTTCTGATGTTTTGTAGTTGCATAAAACAAACGAGCGAGTGAGGGGAATCGGACCCCCGTCTCATGCTTGGGAAGCACGCATACTGCCATTGTACTACACTCGCACCCTTAGCTCCTTCGCATCTCTTCAAACGGATTATGAATTCTGGAATATAGATGTATATCAGCTTGCCTGGCCATGGTATCCAAATACTGCTCAATATCCGGCGCGCGGAATAAGATGTGGCGAGCGAGAACTTTTTCCACCATCACTTGCTTTCCATTTTCTTTTTTATTCTCTTTCTTTGTGTCTTCCAGCTTTATCAAATGAAAACCAAACGGAGACTCAACCGGTGTTTGGCTTATCTCGCCCTTTCGCATCGCGAATACCGCAGCCTCAAACTGCGGCACCATCTCTCCTCTCGCGAACCAACCCAGATCTCCGCCTTCAGCGGCCGTTCCGTCCTGCCCGTGCTTGCGGGCCATGGCCGTGAAATCCGCGCCGCCTTTAATTTGGTTCAGAACATCCAATGCCTTATTAAAAGAATTTGCTTTTAGGGAAGGATCGGCTTCCACCGCTTGCTTTAAGCTGTTCTGCAAAACAAACGGGCGCATAACCTTCTCTTCATAATCAGCCAATGTCCAGCCGTAGCGTTCAGCCAACTCCTTTTCTACTGTGGCCGTGTCTTTGTACTGCTGTAATACGGTTGCTTTAAGATTTTCAACATCTTGGTCGGAAATCCGGATATTGTATTTGGCCGCAGCTCGGTCAACCAGAATTGTGTTTGCCAACCTCCACAAAACCTGATCCGACATCTGCTCTTCAGTCAAATCCGCTCCCGGACCGCCGTTTTTTTTGTCATAGTCGCGCATTTGCTTGATAGCCTTAATATCTTCCGCGTAATCAGCGTACATTATCGGCACGCCGTCAACTTTTAAAACCGGCAATCGGATCACTTGGGCCACATTGACCGTAAACGCGTCCGTTGCCCCCATCGCGTAAGCCCTGTAAACGCCAGCCGCGGCCATGCCAACAAGCGACAAAGCCAAAACACCGACAATACCATAAAGAAAAAGCCGCGCGTTAGTCTCTTTTAACTTTTGAAAAGCGCTGACACAAACTCCAAAGGTTGACGACTCAACCATCTGACTCTCAATTTTTTCTTCAACGGTTTCGTGATTTTGCATAAAACAAATATAGTTAATAGTACAAAATTTTTTTATTATTATTCATCCTTTATACCTCGTCCCATAAAGTATCTAGCCCATTTTTTGTAATTGGATAGGCGCCTCCATTCTAACATGTCGCCTGAATCTTGTCTAATCCTAGAGGCAAATGAAGAAGTGGTCAAAAAAACCGACACCCGCTCCCCCGGTTTGGCCAGATTAAGCTCGGTTCTGGCCTTTTCTTCAACAAACGCGAAAGATTTAACATAATCCAAAACCTGCAGAGCTGACAGCTTTTTCGTCTCCAAGCTGCGCACATCCTCTTGCAAACGCTCAATCTCTTTTCTAACCTGAAAATCTTGGTAGTAGGCGCGCGCGTAAGCAAACGCGACAAGAACGGCCGCGATCAAACTGGCGGCCAAGAACCATCTGGAAAGAAAAATTTTTTTTATAGGACCTTCGGAAGGCATAATGTTGAGAATGACCAATAACTAATTTCCCACCGCCATAAAGCGATGTCCCGCTGTGGCGGGACAATGATCAATCAATTGGTTACTCCACCAAAGTTTCCTCCGCATCTTCGTACTGCTCGTCTATCAAGCGCGCTACATGTTCAAGGCGAGCGTCGGATAAGTATGGAATAATTTTCATAAATTCTTCATACACAGCGTCGCTGGAGTGAGCGGGTCTGTTATCTTTTTTTGTTTGGGACCAGTCAATCATGTCAAAAATTTCCGCTTGCACCCCGCGCGGGTTATATACTTTTTCAACGTCAATAATTAAATTTTCGGTGGTCGTTAACACTGACAAGGAGCCGTAATTAAATATGTTGCCAAATAATCCGGAGCGGCGGGCGGAAATGTCGGCTATATCTTTAAATCGCACTGATGAAGTTACTTCATCAAGCCATCCCAATCGGTACACGTCTATGATCCTGTCAGTTGTTAAGACAAAAAATGTGAAGTGGTTAAAAAACCAAGTGTGAAATATCAAAAACGCTCCCGCCAAGGCGCCCGCCGCAAAAACGGTAGTCCCCCACCAGCCTCGCTCCAAAAGCCAGAATGTAAAAAAGGCGCATGCCAAGAGAAACGCCAGCCCAACTGTATACTTCCAAACATACGCTAATGGATAACGCCTGATAACCTTGACAATCTTTTCATTTTCGCGAAGTTGGAGCTTTTTGGAGAGAGACATAACTTTGAAATGTCAAATTTTCCACCGCCATAAGGGCGGGGTCCCGCTGTGGCGGGACAATTTCCAATATCAAATCAATGTCAAAATCCAAATGTCAAAACTACTAATTGTCATCCCGAGGAAAAAGCCCATTTGTCATTTTCTCCGCAACACTTCTCTCGCTACTTTCCTATCATCCCACGGGATTCTTTTGCCGTCGGCCACCACAATGCACGGCTCCGTGCCTTTGGCGGTGATGACAATAATATCGTTGGCTCTGGCCAGAGAAATGGCTTTTTCTATACCTTGACGTCTGTCTATTTCAACAAATAAATTATCTCCGTCTTTTTTGCCGGCTTCCCTTGATCCTTTGGCCAGCATTTCCGCGATCTCTAATGGATCTTCATCATGGCAATTGACATCAGTTACCACTACGTAATCCGCCATTTTACCGGCAATCTCGCCCATCTTGCGGCGTTTTCCTTTATCGCGTCCTCCCCCGTCAGAGCCAATGACCGCGATCAGTCTTCCGCCGGTTCCTTTCATCATTTCCTTGCAAGAAGAAAATAGTCCGGCGTAGCTCAAAGGCTCGTGAGCGTAATCTACAATCACCTTAAAGTCTTGCCCTTCGTCAATAAACTCCATCCTACCCGGCACAAGCGTCACGCTTGCCAATCCCTTTGCTATTTTATCCTCGGGAATCCCCCGCGACTCCCCCACCGCCACTGCCGCTAACGCGTTATACACATTAAACTCTCCCTGAATCCTTATCTCGTATTTCTTATCTCCTATATCAAACTGGGAACCTTGGCTGCCGGATTTAATAATTGAACCCTTGAGAATATGGAATATTGAATATTGAATATCATTATTAAGGCAGTAAGCTATCTTTTTGTCAGCATTAAAACCAAGGTAATAATCCGCATTCTTGTCATCAGTATTAGCAACGATAACCCTATCAACTTTTTTTCCATCAATTCTTTTATGCTTCTCCTTGTTCATATCCGCAAAAATTTTTCCCTTGTCTCTTTTCAAATTTTCAAACCCGCCGTGTCGCTCCGAGTGCTCGGTGCCCAAGTTTGTAAAAACAACAATGTCATAGTGAACACCTAGATGACGATATTGTAAAATCCCCTCTGAAGAAGTTTCTATTACCGCATAGCGGCAACCGGCCTTAACCATCTCGCGCAGCATTTTCTGTATCTGCCCCCGGCCGAGCATGGACATTTTTTTGTCGTTTGGAACCGCATGGTCGCCAATTTTAAATTCAACTGTAGACATCAGCCCCACTTTATTCCCGCCTGCCTCAAGCACGGATGATATCAGTTTGCAGGTAGTAGATTTGCCTTTGGTGCCAGTCACACCTATGACTACCATCTTTTTGCCCGGATAGCCGTAGACAATATCAGCAATTTGCGGAATGAAAAAGTGAAAAATCTTTTTTAATTTATCCATCATAATTGACAACCGTCTTTAGGCGCGCAAACTCACCTCATATCTCACTTGCTCCAGTTTATTCAGCGCACCCTTGGCTTGGTCAAATTTTTGACGATTGTAGCCGGTTAAATCCATGTCCACGAGCTCGCCGATAATTTCTTCCGCGGCCGCGAAACATTTTTCAACCATCTCAAACTTTCGCTCGGTGGCGGACTTTATCGCGTATCGCAACATTTCGCCGGGCACATCACACAAACCTCCGACAAAAATATCCGCGTCAACTTCAACGTGCGGAATTTTGCCCAGGGGCTTGCCTTTCAAAAATGAGTTAAACAACACCGCTTCGGCATACTCTTCCAGCGAAGCGCGATATGAACCCTCATCCAACAATCCTTCTTCTTTCTGATATTTCTTAGCCAAGCCTGAAAGTATGGCCCCGGCCTGTTCCAAACTCGCCTCCGCCTCCTTCACATTATCTCTCTGCAACGCGAATATCGCCCTCTTTGACATGTGTTGGGCGTCCCCCGCCTGCTTAATAACCTCACGCCTTTTTTCGGCGTAACTTAACAATTCCTTGCGTACCGCAGCCATGTATTTTTTGTCTAACATAATTTAATCATCCGGGTTACATATTTTGTCCGGATTTACAAATAATAGTGAATAAACTGATGGATTTAGTATAGCATAATTATACTATCGGTGTCTAATGTAAGAGCAAACAAAAAAATGCTCGCTTTCTCCTCCCTTTGCAACCAAGTTATTGGCTACAAAGGGCGACGAGCGAACATTTTTTGCGCGTCGCGCACCCCCCCCTAGACGGCACCGCGGTCGTGGTGTCCCCATAATACCAGATAAGCAGTGTCATCTCCTCCGCACCGGTCATGGTCCCCACACACTGCATTTGACTATGCCCACAAGAAAGAGAGTGTAAAACATCAGAAGTGCCGTGCGAAGCGCACAGTCCCCGTACTGAAACAAGCTCTGGTCGCCGGTATCGAGGCGTTTTATCTCGTAGTAGGCGCCTACACAGACGGAGAAAAAGAATCCTACAACCAGCAACACGCACAGTATGTTGCAGACCATCTCCAGCATCGGTACCTCCTTTTGACAGACTGTAGGGTCAATCTGATGATTCTTATTCGCTTGCACGGCGTAACGCAGTGAAGCCGTGTGACCCGGCTGGGGTTCGAACCCAGGACCTTTTCCTTAAAAGGGAACTGCTCTACCTGCTGAGCTACCGGGTCTTAGTTTGCCTATAGCTAGGCGATACGACATATAGTATACACTATTTTTAAGGATAAATCAAGAGGAGTAGGTAATAATCCTTTATCAACTTCTACAAATGCGCATTTTGTGATATATTATTACCATCACAACAGGAGTAAAGGATGAGAGGCAGCGGAGCCGGGGTGCCGCGAATGTGCTATTCGTGTTGCCAATCCATATATACCGGGCGTCGTGTTGCTCAAGGAGTGGTCAGCTACACCGTTCCTCCGCACGATACTCCCAAAGGCATGTGCCCTGGAGGTGAATTTACAAGAGCTAAGTGGGATCAGAGCCACGAGATATGGATCATGCTCCATAACGGTCCGACATGGGTTGTGGGTGGCGACACGGCCATTCATGAACTCAAACGGGAATCTGGACCATTCTGGGTCTTCACCGCGAGGTGGCCATGATCTCGCTAAAGTACCACGCCAACAATTGTTGGCGTGGTACCGAGGGGAGGACGTCAAAACCCGTCGCGCCCCTTATTTTCTTTCTGCTTTGCCGGAGAGAAAGCAAGGAGCTTTCGCGACGGGTTTTTGATTGCGGCTCTAGGCGAGTTTGGAATTTTATGGTAGAGATTTGGCTATGGAAGTATCTTTCTACATCTTGGACCCAAGGTTAATTACAAAAAACCTGATAAATTTATATTCCGCCGACAGCAATGAAGCAATTAAACAATCGAACAATAATACCACACGCCTTCTCCCCCCGCCCCGGCACAGTTGCGGCCGCCATGCCCGGTCAAGTCCGGGACAGAGTAAAAACAGAGCGAGTCAAACGGCTGATTGAATTTGTCGATAAAATCAGCTATATAATCGCCGCTCTTTGAACAAGGCGATCTATAATCTCCACAACTTTTTCCTCCTTAGCCGGCGGCAGAAGCGTGTGCAGACGATGACCCAGTATCTGCCTGTCTTGGGACGATTCAATCAGTCTTTTGACTATTTGCGCGAGCTTTAATCCGTTGTCAACTTCTTCATCGAGCACTATAACGGCCTTGTTTTTGAAAAGAAATAAGGCGTTTTCTTCTTGGTGTGTTTTGGACATGGGTATGATTATGGCCGGCTTTGAGAGCGCGGCGAGTTCGGTGATTGAGCCAAAACCGGCGCGAGCAATAACTACATCCGCGATGGCGTATGCGTCTTTCATCTCTTCAGTGAAAAATTGATAGACATGATAGTTCGGGCAAATTTTGGAAACCCGCTCATGCAGCAGCCTCGGCCTATTCTTGCCAACCAAATGAACTATGTGCCACTCCCTTGACCATGACGGCAGAGCTTCAAGTACCATCTTATTCACTTTGGCTGATCCTGTTCCGCCACCCAAGGCAAAAATAACCGGCGCTTCATCCGGTATGCCAAAAATCGCCCTGGAGGCAACCGGATTTGTCACGCCTAAATCCCGGGCCGGGTTACCTATCCATTCTGTTCTGTTGGTCGGATAATATTTCGCGCTGTCTTGAAGCGCGGTGGTAATTTTTTTAGCCAACCGCGCCATTAATTTGTTGGCCAACCCGGGCAACACGTCCTGCTGATGAACCCATGTCGGAATGCCGAGGCTATAGGCGGCAAAATGCAAGGGCACACTCACGAAGCCGCCGGCGGATATAAGAAGTGACGGTTTTTCATACCAAAGCAAAACCAAAGACTGAAAAAAAGCCATTGCCAACTTTACGACATCAATTAAATTGAATAACGAAAAATATCGACGCAGTTTGCCGTGTGTAATTGTAAAAAAAGGAAGTCCATACTCCCCTACCAGCTCTTTTTCTGGACCGTCTTTTGTTCCAACCCACACAAACTCCGCGCTCGGATTACGTTTTTTATACATCTCCGCGATAGCGAGCAACGGAACCACCGGACCCAAAGTGCCGCCGCCGGACAAAAGTATTTTCATACCTAGTAGTCTTTCAACTTACTAATAATATCCATATTCTGAATTTTCTCCAGCGCTTTAGCTTCAATTTGGCGGATGCGTTCGCGGGTGACGTTGAATTCTTGACCGACTTCTTCCAAGGTGTGGGTAACGCCGTCAACCAGGCCGAATCTCATTTCAAGAATTTTCTGCTCGCGGGGCGAAAGATCCTTAATGGCTTCACGAACGTAATCGCGCAATATTTCCAAGCCGGCCGCCCTATCGGGCGGAACGTTTTTCATGTCCTCCACAAAATCCTGGAGCGAGGAATCATCATCATCTTCGTCCCCCACCGACATCTCCAGCGACACGGTGTCCTGGGAAATCTTGATGATATGATTTATCTTTTCCACCTCTTCCCCCATTTCAGCCGCCAGCTCTTCGGCAGTCGGATCACGTCCCAAGTCTTGCAATAATCTGCGCTGCACCTGCTGGAAGCGGTTGATGGTCTCCACCATATGCACGGGAATGCGGATGGTTCGGGATTGATCGGCCAGAGCGCGAGTGATTGCCTGCCGTATCCACCAAGTAGCATAGGTAGAGAATTTATATCCTTTTCGGTAATCAAATTTTTTGACCGCGCGAAACAAACCGATATTTCCTTCTTGAATCAAATCCAACAACGACAAAGTTTTGCCGACAAATTTTTTGGCTATGGAGACCACCAAACGCAAATTCGCCTCAATCAGTTTTCTGTCCGCTTCTTTGTCGCCTCTTTCTTTGCGCTTAGCGAGCGCCACTTCTTCTTCGGTTGTAAGAAGGGGAATCTTGCCAATCTCGCGTAAATACATCTGTATTGAATCGGATGAAATTTGACCTAAATCAAACGGTACATCCATGTCTGGCTGTTCTCCTTGAAACTGCTTAAGTAATTTATCTTTTTCCTCTCGGTTTCCGAGGAGCATCCCGCCCGTTTCCACCATGGTAACACTGTGTTTATCAATTAATTCCAAAAAACCCTCATAAATATCCAAGTACCTTTCGGGGCGCGGAAGAACCTGCAACATCTCTATTTCGGTTATAAAACCTCGGTCCCGGCCTTTTCGTATTAAATCCATAATTCGCGCGATTTCCGGTTCAACCACGGTTTCCTCCACAATCTGCCGCGGCGGTTGTTTGATAGCCTTAACAAACGCTTTTTTCTTAAGCGCTTTTTTGAAGGATTTGCCCGCGGCTCGCTTTGTTGGTTCGCGGCGAGCAGCCTTGAATATTTTTCTTTTCTTGGGCGTTGTCTTTTTTCTTTTCGCGGATCGTTGCCCTGAAGGTTGGCTGTTTTTTTTCGCCAAGCTCTTGCCCTTCTTAGTTGGCATAAAGTATAAATTAATTCTCCAAAACTTTTATCTCCTTGAAAAAGCGTTCAATTTCCGATGTGTTTTTTTCGGCTTCAGCCTTTTTTAACAGTTTCATCAGTTCTGCTTTGCGTTCTCTTGTCCACTCTTTCCTTATTTCATAAACTAAAAGACCGGCCTCGCGTGAGGCTTCCTCTTCGTTGTTATCAAGGTAATAAGACTCTCCTTTGAGAAGGAGGATGTCCAAAAGGTTTTCGCCCCCTTGAGGCGTAAAAGACGCTCTAAAAGCGTCTAATGTGATAGTTTTATTATTATATAACAGTTTAGCGATTTCGTAAAGGGATTCATACGGGCTGTGGATAAAATAATCCGGCAAAAGCTTATCCCAATACAGCTCCAAAAGACGCGGAAACTTTAAAAACAAAGCCCATAAATTTTCCAGAAGAATATTCAAGCGAGCTGACACGCCAACAAGACTGCTGGAGCCGGCTGAATCTGAAACAGCAACAACGTTTTGACGCTCCGGGGTCGCGCTTCTATGTTTCAAGGAGGAACCGACTCTTTGCAATTCCTCTCTTAAAGCCTGGCTGTCGGTTCCAATCTTATCGGCAATGATTTCCAGCCAGTGTGAACGCTCAACCGGAAAAGGTATTTTGCTTACTTCGGTCAAAAGGGCGGCAGCGGCCTGTTGTTTTCCTCTCGGGGAATTAATGTCCGCTTTGGCAAGGATTGAAGACAGATGCCATGTCATCACGTCCTCGGCGTTCTTAACAGAGTCGTGCCATATCTGCGGATTTTTTTTCAGACACTCGTCCGCGTCTTTGCCAGCGCCGCCCGGAATTCGTATAACCCGCACGCGCATCCCTTCTTGCACCGCCATATCAATACCCCGCTTGGCCGCGTTTTCTCCGGCCTTGTCCGCGTCAAAGGCCATGGCGAGGTTGGCCGCGTATCGCTTAAGAAGTTTTACCTGCTCCGAAGTCAACGCCGTGCCGGACGAGGCAACCACATTTTTCATCCCAGCCTGATGACAGGCTATCACGTCCATCTGCCCCTCCACAATAACTGCTTCATCTTTAGATTTTATTTCCAGCTTGGCTTTATTTAAACCGTACAGAACGCGGGACTTGTCAAACGCCATGGTTTGCGGAGTGTTTACGTATTTACCGCCGGAGTTTTCTTTTTCAACCATAACTCTTCCGGTAAAACCCACTGTGTTTCCATGCACATCCCAGATTGGGAACATGATTCGTCCTCGGAACCTGTCATAATATCCTCGTCCGCTTTTTAATTCCGCGCCTTCTCTTGTGATGGTAAGGCCTGATGCCAGCAAATCATCAATGCTGTTGCCTTTTTTTAAAAAATACTGTGTAAGCAAGTCCCATTGTTCCGGAATAAAACCGACCTGCCACTCTTCAATGGTTTTGTCGCTCAATCCCCTCCTCCGCAAATATTCGCGCGCCTGCTTGCCGGCGTCCATCTGGAGTAGAAAGTGATGAAAAAAATACGCGGCCTTGGCGTTAATTTCCATGATCCTGTTCTTCTGACTTTTTTGCGTTTCGCTCTGAAATGAACTCTGGAGCTTCACGCCGGCCCGCTCGGCCAGAATCTTCAGAGCCTCGGGGAAATCAATTCCTTCAATTTCCTGCAAAAAAGAAAAAATATCCCCTCCTTTTTGGCATCCAAAACAGTGCCAAATTTGCTTTTCTTGATGCGCCATGAAAGAGGGAGATTTTTCATGATGAAACGGACAACACGCCTTCCAGTTCACCCCCGCCTTTTTCAGCGGCACGTATTCCTGAATTAGCTGAACAATGTCTATGCGATCTTTGATTGTCTGGGTGTCGGACATAATTCAAGTCATATCCCCCTCTCCTCAAGGAGAGGGACAGAGGGTGAGGTCGAATCAACGCTAGAAGGGAAATTAACAAAAATGGTCTATAATGACGAAACAGAATATCTCTTACCGTCCAATGACAATATTCCGTTTGGATCCGCGCGCAAGCGCACCCCGATTACGTCCCGTGCATTCACACCAACAACACCAATACGAACGCCATCACTTCTCTTCAACTTCGGATTGCGCATATGCAGTGCAAAGCTTAAATCCAATGGCAAATTTGGGATAAGTATTGAAACCATATCCGCAACAGAAAAAAAAGAGTTGTCGCCAAGATGTTGATCGTAGAGAGACAGCCATCCAATTGAGATTGCTTTCGTTAAAGGAGAATAATCCCATTTATACCCATTATTACGTGTATTTTCAACGTCAAAAATTGAGAAACTCTTATTTCTCGCGAATCCGAAACCATCCTCAAATTCGGAATTTCGAATTGAAAATAAGCTTAGATTACTAGCCTTTTCTAATAAATACCCATTTTTAATGGAAGCATTTGATAAACGTAATTCCTTAAGGGTCTCTATGCCCTTCCTCAGTTGGGCAAAATCCACATCTAATTCACCATATATACTCAATTTGAACAAAGGTACATCCGCCAAGACGCTCACATCAAGCGTAAATCTTTGTTTTGCCTTTTTTGCTGAACCATGCCTATTAAAATTAAAAATACCAGTAAGTTTAGCTTCTATTATTTGTTGCTCGGTGGGCTTAAGAATCACAGTGTTTGCTTCAACACCGCGCTCATGGGTATTCGCGGGACTATCAATAAATTCTATCTCAATATCCATCTCCTCCGGATTGGCGCGCTCCGATTGAGTCGCTTCAAATGGGACATAGGGTGTTTGTGCATTTTCTTCTTTTGATTCCGCTGAACCATTATAATTGCGGCTAGGAACCGCGCCACCGGTAGCCTCGCTCAACATACCCGCTATAGGCGAATTGGTTATTAGGTTTAGGTTTGGATCGGGTTTATTGTCCGGGTCCGGTATGGCGCGAGCATTGACTTTTCTATCTCCAGCGATAACTTCTAAAAAAGCGCCCTGATCCATGATAACCCTGCCGTTCAACTCTTCATTAGTAACGCGCTCGGGCGTATCGCGTAAAACGTACCAAACAGAGTTTACCTCAACCACTGCTTCTATGTGATTTTGATGCCACAATAGCTTTGTTGACATACCCGGATATAATTTGGCCAAAACGTATGACCAAAGAATCGCTCGGGCGTCGCAATTGCCCTGCTTTTTATTAATCAGATCAGAAACAAGCGCCGACTCCGGCACATACCTACCTTTGTATCTCTGAATCATTTCGTGAAAAACCCGAAGCATTGTGTCTGCGCCATCCTTATCATTATCAACAACATCAACATCATCGGCATTTTCTTTTTTTGAAATGTTCTTCCGCAATTCATCCCTAAAATTATCCAAATATTTAACTATCCGTTCAAATGCTTCGGCCGCGTTCTTTACTTCTTCCTTGCTTAGGCCTCTGGTAATCTGCTCATACCCCAAATGAACAACTAACGAATCTTTGTTAGTATCATCTCCCTGATCATTATTCTTTAAAAATTCCGCCACAGCGCGGCGATATTCCTCCGGGTTATTTTCGCCAATCGCGCGCCTCAAACCGCGCTCAACCTTCACATAAGTGTTAACCGCCTCTTGTTCTAAATCCTGACGCATGTCTTTATTTGCTCCGGCGATTCCAAATATGTGGAGAAACGCGGATAACACCAAGTATTTAGCCAATCCCCTCTTTTTATCTCTTCTTTTTTTCTCATTGGCGCCCTTACCAACTGTCTCCGATGTATTTTGTGTGCCATCGCTCTCCTCCGGCATCGTCTCTTGGATACGGGGCCGAGCGGGATGGTTGGGACGAAAAAATTCATTCATACGTTCCCGGTACTTAGTAAGCCAAGATTTATTAGCGTTATCACTTTACCACTATATCCATGAAAACTCAAGCTTATAATTACTCTCGCCGCAGAGCCTCAATCGGGTCAAGTTTGGCGGCTTTGCGGGCGGGATAGACGCCAAATAGGATGCCGATGAAAGCTGAAAAGCCTAGGGACAGAAGAATGGACGCGAGAGAGATGGAAAATATCCATTTCATGCCCATGGCAGTGGCAATGAAATAAATGACAATGGCCACCAGCGCGCCAAGGACAATACCCAGCACACCGCCTCCGACAGTCAACATTAAAGCCTCGCTCAAAAATTGCCACATAATATTGTCATTGGTGGCTCCCACGGCCTTGCGCAAGCCGATTTCAAACTTTCGCTCGGCCACTGACACGTACATAATGTTCATTATCCCGACTCCGCCCACGATGAGAGAAATAATCACCAAAGCCACAAGCAAAAGAGTCAAACCGTTGATGATTTTAACCAAGGTGTCGCGCGCTTCGGCCATGGTGTTGACCGCAAAGTCGTCTTTGTCTGGATCAATAATATTGTGATTGGCGCGGATAAGTTCGGTCAGTTCCTCCGCGGTCTCCTCTGCGTGTCTCCCGTCTTTCATTCTGGCCAAAATGTAATTTACGTAATCAATGCCCATGATTTTCTTTTGCATGGTCTTGGTAGGGAGTGTCAGCATGTTGTCAACGTCAAAGAAAAAAGCGGCGCCGCGCTTAGCCATTACTCCCACGACCTTGAACGGTTTGCCTTTGACATAAAATGTTTTACCGATCGCGTCCTCGTCGCCAAACATTTTTTCTTTGACCGCGTTACCGAGCACAGCCACTTGCGCCAGCGAGTCCTCTTCTTCCTTGGTAAAGAATCGCCCTTCATCCATTGATATATCTTCCACATACGCCTGTTCCCAGCCGTGCCCCATTAAAATAACTTTCTTTATCTGCCCGGCATAACTGACTGACTCTTGACCCATAACAGACCCGTTGGCCGCGGCAATATTCGGATGATTTCGCACAGTGTCAATGTCTTTCTCTTTAAGCGTGGTTATCGTAACGCCCGTAGTGAGGCCGATCGCGTTTTCGCTTGATGTTTTTTTCACGTTAGGAACCTTCACCTCAATCTCAATCGTATCCGGACCAAACACATCCAACTGCCCCAGCACCAATCCCTCAATACCCTTGCCCGCGGCCATCATCACGATCACCGAGGCAATGCCGATCCCGATCGCGAGCATCGTTAAAATAGCGCGGGTCTTCTGGCGCTGCAATGCTTGGATGGCGAGTTGTAGGATTTGGTAAAACATGTTGTCTTACAAACCATGTGTTAAATCCGAAATACGAAACAAATTCAAATCACCAAAATTCAAATGTTCAAAACAAAATTGTTTTAGGTATTTGGTCATTATTATTTTTGGTAATTGTTTCGTATTTCGTATTTCGAATTTTATTCATACCTCAATGCCTCAATCGGGCTCAGTCTGCTGGCGCGGCGGGCGGGGGTGATGCCAAATATGGCTCCGATGGCGATGGATACGCCGGAGGCCATGATTAGCGAGGGAATGGTGATGACTAAATCCCAACTATATCCAAGTCCCTGGGCAACTTTGGCCACGATAAAAGAAATGGCCGCTCCTAAAATAATTCCAATTATTCCCCCGATGAATGTGATGGTGACAGTCTCTATTAAAAATTGCAATGTAATGTCCGCATGTTTCGCGCCAACGGCTTTGCGCAAACCGATCTCTTTAGTGCGCTCCTGCACGGCGGCGAGCATTATATTCATTATGCCAAATCCGCCCACAACCAGCGCGATAGAGGCCACGGCCGCCAAAAAAAATCTTAGCGCGTTGGTTACGGAAATTAGAGCGTCCAGCCCTTCATCCGATGAACGAATGGTGAAATCATCACTCTCCGGACTGTCAATATTATGACGCTCGCGCAATACCGTTGCCATGTATTCCTTAACATCCTCCACATAGTCGGCGCTGTCCACCTTAACGCGCATAAAACTTACGTAGTCAATGCCTAAAAGCAATTTCTGCGCCGTGGTTACGGGAACAAAAATTTGGTTATCTTGATTCTGGAATCCGCTCACCCCGCGCGGTCGCATTATTCCGATAATAGTAAAGAGGGTTCTCTTAATTTTTATCTGAACCCCAATAGGATCCATGTCTCCAAATAATTCACTGGCCACATCACTGCCAAGCACTGCCACGCGAGCCATGCTCCGTTCTTCTTCCTCGGTAAAAAAATGCCCGCTGGCAATGGCCGTGTCCTCAACTTGAGGATAACTGGCCGTGGTGCCGACAAAGTTAGTGTTTAACTGTGTATCTCCGACCACTACCGTGTCAACGCCTTTGACATAGGTTGCCGCGCCCTTTATGTGCGGGTTGTCGCCGGTAGTCAGCGCGCGACCGTCTTCATAGGTGAGTGTGGTAATAAGAATCCCAAACACCGCCGTCGGAGGCCCTTTTTCTTCCGACTTGCCGGGAAGTACGCCCACAAGATTGGACCCCATGCTTTTAATCTGATTTAGAATTAAACTCTGCGCCCCGGCGCCAACCGACATTATCACCACCACAGCCATAACACCGATGATAATTCCAAGCATCGTCAAAAACGACCGCACTTTATTGCGGACGATGATTGTCCAAGCGTTGCGGATGCATTCTAGGTGGTTCATATTATTTAACGAGTTCCCCATTCTCCTCCGCGAGCAGTCTCTTTTCAACCGGGCCATCACCAACTATGACTCCGTCTTTAAGGCGAATAATCCTTTTGGCGTGCTCGGCCGTATATCTTTCATGAGTCACAAGAATAATCGTGCGTCCTTCGTCATTGAGTTTTTGCAAAATTTTCATTACTTGCAAGCCGGATTTGGAATCCAGATTTCCGGTTGGTTCATCGGCAAAAATAACAGATGGGTTGTTAATAAGCGCGCGCGCAATGGCCACCCGCTGTTTTTCTCCTCCGGAAAGCTGATCAGAATAGTGGTTCATCCGGTGTCCCAGCCCGACTGACTCTATTGTTTCTCTTGCCTTTTTCTCGCGATCCGCTTTTGGCACTGTTGAATACACGAGTGGAAGCATGACATTATCAAGCACAATGGTCCGCGGCAACAGGTTAAATGATTGAAACACAAACCCCACTTCATTACCGCGCATTTTGGCCAACTCATCATCCGAGAGTTTGCTCACGTCATTCCCGCTGAAATGGTATGCGCCCGAGGTAAGCGTATCCAGGAAACCCAGTATATGCATTAACGTTGATTTGCCGGACCCGCTCGGACCCATAATAGCCACGAAATCGCCTTTGTCAATATTAAAATTAAGGCCATTGAGAACATGCGTGGTTACCTCGCCGTTGATGTAGCATTTTTTTAGATTTTTTACTTCGATGAGGGGCATAGAGATGTTATTGTCACATTGTTTCATTATTATATTGTTATATTGCTTCATTGGGCTTTGTTATGTTATAATGTAGACGGATTGTCTTGAAGGAGATGATGATGATAGAGCTGGGCATGGCGATCTTGTGTGTTGCGTTGCTGTTTCTCATAGCCAAGTATGGAGGCGACACGCAACAGAGAGAGCGAGACAAACTGTGGAGGCGAGAGGTCCGCAATAACCTGCGGCCAGTTCCCGTCGCGAATGATCAGAGCAAGCCCCCCTCCGCGGATTCCTAGATCCGTCCCGCCTTTCCCCAGATTCCCCCTTTGCAGGTAATATCGTTGCCCGCAATGGAAGACTGGGGAGAGGCACCTGTGTATGAGACGGTCGCCTAAAGCGACCGTCTCTACCGTTTATTATTATATCATTTTATCTTCATCTTTCTTAATCATTATACCTTTCATCTGTAACAAATATTTCATTGCCGCCTCATACTCATTGGGTATCATTCCATCCAATATCGCTTCTTCTATCGCTTTTTTAACTTCCCCCACTTTGGGGCCGGGTTTTAACCCGGTGATTTTCATTATTTCATCGCCGCGCACCGGCGACTGAAAAGCGCGCATTTTATCTTTTTCAATCACCTCGGCCACGTGCTTTTCCAAGCGGTCATAGTTGCCAAGATATTTCACTTTCTTTTGAGGGTGCCCGGTAGTGATATCGCTTCTGCCCAAAATTAACAAGTCATCCAGCATATCCCCCATGTTTACGATCAGCCGTCTAATCGCGGAATCCGTGATGCCTTCGTCCATTAGCTGAATCGGTTGCAAGTGCCAACGAACGAGCTTAGCCGCATAGGCCGTGTCGTCATTTGATAAACGCAAACGCTTGGCTATCTGATATGCCATTTTTTTACCCACATGCTCATGCTGATGAAAAGTCCAGCCGATGGGGCGCACATAACGCTTAGTGGGAGCTTTGCCTATATCATGCAAAAGACCCGCCAAACGCAACATTACGTTATCCGATCTCAACGCGATGTTGTCAACTACCATTAGACTGTGTATGAAATTATTCTTGTGAATTCTTCCATATACTTCGTCCACACCGTCAAGAGCCGACAACTCCGGCAGAATTACGTCCATCAGGTGCGTCTGAAACATCAAAAGCAAACCTACCGACGGTTGCGGAAGAGCCAAAATCTTTAGCAGCTCTTCTTGGACGCGTTCGGCGGAAACAATTTTTATTCTTTCACGGTTTCGATAAATTGCCTCCAACGCTTGCGGAACAATGCTAAACCCCAATTGTCCGGCAAAACGAACCGCTCGGAGCATCCGCAGAGGATCATCGCTGAATGTCACGTCCGGATCAAGCGGAGTCCTTAACACCTTATCTTTTAAATCCTGCGATCCATTGTAGGGGTCAATGAGATTTCCACCCCTACGTAGCCTCCTCCCCTTCTCTAAGGGGAGGGTAGGGCGGGGTTTGCCGTCCTTGGCCGAGTCCCTGGTATCCGCACCTGACGGCAAACCACCCCTAATCCCCTCCTTGGAAAGGAGGGGAGGCCAGTCGCCCACCTCTATTGCCAAGGCATTCACGGTAAAATCGCGCCGTGATAAATCCTCCTCAAGCGCGGCCGGCTCCACCGCTGGTTTGCGCGATGTATCTCGGTACAACTCTTTTCTGGCGCCCGCGAACTCAATCTCAAGTTCAACTTGACGATTTTCATCCAAAAAAATATACCTGGCCGTGTCAAACTGCGCAAACTCAACCAGCCTGCCCTTGTCTTTTATGGCCTCATCAAAAAGTTTCGCGAAAGCAACGCCGCTCCCCTCCACCACGAAATCAATATCTTTTTTTTCCTCCCGCCCCAACAAATAATCACGCACAAAACCACCCACGACGTACACTGGGATTTTGTTTTTCTTGGATAAAGAAGAGATTTTTTTGAAGATTGGGTAATGGGTATTGGTCATTGATTGGACATTAGACATTGGGAAATGGTCATTCGGCGCTATTTCCTCACACTCACCACCACTCTCTGCCCTTCGCTCAACCCTTCCAACACCTCAACCTTCCCTTCGTCTGCTCGCATGCCTAGGGTTATGGGAACTTCGCGAACCAATCCGTTCTCAAGGACGCGCACGTACCTGGAGCCGTTGCTTCGGACCGCGCGGAAAGGAATGAATAACGCGCCGCTCCTCCGTTCAGTCACAATGGTAACATTCGCGGTCATGCCCGGGCGCGCGTCTTTGTCCGATTTATCCAGCGCTATACGCACTCGGTAGTAAACGACATCTTGAATCTCGGTTGAGGCTGGATCAATGCTTATTATCTTGCCGCTAAACTGGGTGTCACTACCAAAAGCATCCAGAGTAATCTCGGCCGAATCACCAACGGAAAGTTTTGATACATCGGTTTCCGGCACATCAACTTTCACTTCATAATATGGAGACACCATTTCTATGGCCGGCTCGGTTTGCGATACCAGCTCGCCGACTTTCCGGTGAACCTTGGTTATAATGCCGTCAATCGGCGCGCGCAGTATGGCCTTGTCGCGGCTTGCCTCGGCCTGCGCCAATGCGGCACGAAGCGGCGCCAGATCAACTTGCCGCGGCGGATTCGCCAAAGCTCGCCAGTTAGCCAGCGCCTGATTGTAGGCCGCTTCCTTGGCCGCGACTGTGGTCGCGCCGCTAGCTCTAGCGTCATCCAAATCACGCAAAGCTTTCTGATAAGTAATGCTGTAAGTTCTGTAGCTGTTACGCGCCTCTACAATTGCCTGTCTCTGTGAAACAATGCTTGTGTATTTTGTACTAACCGAGGTACGCGCCGTTTGGATGGCTGTTTTTTTAGCGTCAAGCGATACCTGCGTCAAAGTGCCGACCGGCGGAGTGACAACCAAGACATCATGGACCGCGCTCAATAATTGGTTCATTTTGACCAAGGCGTCTTCACTGACAATTATCGCGTTATCAACAATGGAATGGGCGCTTGAAGCCGTAAGGGGCTGGACTTCCAACCTAGCACGATTTCTGGCTTCGCGAGTTTGTGTGTAGGCGGACTGAGCGACTATTAATTTGGTGGAATCCAGAACCGAAAGATATTCGTCAAAATCATCGTTCGCGGCCGAGTTGTCAATCCCCAAAATATTATCCGCTTGAGTCAGTGCGTCGTCCAAAACCGGAAGCGTAGCCTGCAAAAGAGCAACCGCATTTTGGTAAGCGTTATTAATAATAGCGCTGTTCTCTCCGCCCTCAGCTTGCCGCAAATTGTTTCTCGCGGTCTCAACCGCTGATTCGGCCGTGGCTGTAGCGTTGGCTGTATCAATGCGCGCCTGATCAAGAGCCGCTTTAGCCGCGTCCGCCGCCGCGCGCGAGGCAGCGATTTGGTCACGCGTGGCTCCAGCTATTTTTTGGTTCAAATTCGCCCGAGCCTGCGCCACTGTCGCTTCCAACTCGCTTAACCTCAAGCTCGCCAACAAGTCACCTTCCTTCACACGGTCTCCTTCCTTGACCAGCACCTTGGCCAGTGAAACCACTATTTCAAAATACATGGAGAGCGCCTGTGATGATTCCACATTTCCGGTAACCTCCACGCTCTGCGCCAAATTTTATATGAACGTTTCATAAAAATGTTATAACTTGAATGACCAATGACAATTAAGTTCAAAATCCTAATGTCAAATGTCAAATCAAATCCAAAATCCAAATGTCAAACGCCGATTGTCATTCCCTCGCAAGAGGGACTCCAGGCCGTGCGTTGGTTGGCGACCTAGATTCCCCTTTTAAGGGGAATGACAGTGGTAGTGGTTATTTGAACTTTAGTCATTTGAGCTTGATTTGGCATTTGAAATTTGGATTTTGAACTTTGGAAAATTTGGTTCTTACACTTTCCTACTCCTCCCCATCCTCTTTCCCGCCACCTCTTCGGTAATCCATCCTTCTTTAATCAACTGCTTGATTGAGTTTTCCATGCTTACCATGCCGTCTTTAGCGCCGGTCTGGATAGCGGACTTGATCTGATTAATATTATTCTCTTTTATTAAATTCGCGACTGCCGGATTGTTTATTAGAATCTCGCGCGCCGGCACACGTCCGCCGTCTTTGGCCGGCAAAAGCTGTTGAGACGCGACCACGCGCAATACCGATGACAGTTGGATCAATACTTGTTTTTGTTTGCTCCCCTCAAACACATCAATAATCCTCTCTACCGCCTCAGCCGCCGATGGGGTGTGCAAAGTGGAGAAAACCAGATGCCCGGTCTCGGCGGCCGTCAGCACGGTTGATATTGTTTCCGGATCCCGCATTTCTCCCACCATAATCACATTTGGATCCTGCCGCAAAACATATTTTAGCGCGTTGGCGAATGATTTTGTATCACTTCCTACTTCTCGCTGTTCAATAAGACTCTTTTTATCCTTAAACACAAACTCCACAGGATCCTCAACTGTCACTATGTGCGCTCGCCTAGTTTTATTTATCTCTTCAATGAGCGAGGCGATGGTGGTTGATTTCCCGCATCCGGTGGGTCCGGTAATTAATACCATGCCGTCAAGAAGATTGGGTATTCCGAGTAGCACGGGCTCAAGGTGCAAATCATTCGGAGTCGGGATTTCCGTCGGAATCAGGCGCGCCGTCAAGCCGATTTTTCCGTCTTGCTGATGAAGATTGACTCTGAACCTGGTGTCATCAATCTCATAGCTAAAATCCAGCTCCTTGTCTCCTTTATATCTCTCTTGCTGTTCCTTGCTTAAAATATCCATTATCCCCGCCAAGAGTTCTTTATTATCCAACGGTTTCTTATCCATCTCCGCCAACTCGCCTTCAACCCTTATCATCGGCAATTCCCCGCCAACTAAATGAAGGTCTGACGCGTCTTTCTTAATTGTTTCTTTAAAATATACGGCTATTTTGAGCATAAAAAAT
>Ga0075971_107_pt1 | contig 24621 bp, 6 predicted proteins | sample RifGroA2_FD_67997 | JGI IMG/M metagenome (GOLD analysis project Ga0075971, IMG submission 67997) | Parcubacteria (Magasanikbacteria) bacterium GW2011_GWA2_46_17
CGCCCTCCAATTGATTTCCGAGCTGGGCTATGCGATAAGCCCCACTTCTTTGTGGCACATCGGCATCACATCCTTGGCGCTTATCATTTTCGCGCTTATCATTTTGGTCATAGAATCAATGCTGGCGGTTTTTGAATATGTGGCTTGGACAAAATTATTCCTAAAAACCGAGGAGGGCAAGGTTAGTTCAAAAATTATGCGCTTGGCCGGGTCCTTGCCGAAATTCTTCAGATAAATAATCTCAAATTAAATATTTTTTCAAACGGACGGGCTTTCCCGTCCGTTTTGTGATATAATAGAAAGCAAATCCTAAACTCTAAGCACTAAATACTAAACAAATCCAAAATAATAAATCTCCAAACATCGTTTTGAATTTGAAAGTTATGATTTTGATATTATTTAGGATTTAGAAATTAGGATTTAGAATTTCAAAATATTATGCAAAGCATTGAAGAATTGCTAAAAAATAAACCCAAGAAAAGCGGCGACGCGGTCGCGGAAAAATTCCAGGAAAAAATGATTGACATCCACAAGAAAGAAATGGAGGCGACGACGGAAAGCAATGCGCGCGCCAAAGGATTTTCTTATATAAATTTAAAAGGATTTCCTCTTCCCCAGGAAGCGCTTTTGATTCTGACGCGCGAAGAAATGGTTGAGGCCCGGGCTTGCTGTATTTTTCAAACCAACAAACAATTGAAATTGGCGGCGATTGATCCGGAGGCCGCGGCATTTCAAAAAATAGCCGCCAGAATCAAGCATGATTATCCTTTTCAAAATTTTGATATATTCATGATTTCGGAAAATTCTTTTACAATTGCGCTGTCCGCGTTTGATCATGTTCCGAAAATAAAGGAAGTAAGCCGCGGACTGACTATTTCCGAAGAAGACATTAAAAAATTCCAAGATGAAATTAAAACTTTGAAAGAACTCAATGATAAAATAAAGACGATTTCCGTATCTGATATTTTCACGCTAATTCTGGCCGCCGGAATAAAATCCGAGGCGTCCGATCTTCACTTTGATGCTGGCGAGCGCGAAATTGAGGTGCGAATGAGGGTGGACGGCGTATTGCATGAAGTGGCGCGGATACCCGGAAAACTCTGGAATAAAGTTATTTCCCGCATTAAATTCCTAGCGCATTTGAAGATCAATGTGGATACGATCCCCCAGGACGGAAAATTTATGATCATGATAGGCGGTGAAAAAATTGACATCCGCGTTTCCACCTTGCCGGCTTCTTTTGGCGAAAGCGTCGTATTCCGCTTGCTTTTTTCTTCCAGCCATAAATTGACTCTGGAAACAGTCGGCATGGAAAAACACACAGTGGAAATTCTGGAACAAGAAATGAACCGATCATTCGGTATGATTATGGCGGCCGGACCGACCGGCAGCGGTAAAACTACCCTTCTTCACGCCATAATGATGAAACTGAAAAATCCGGAAATCAATATTATGACCATTGAAGATCCGATTGAATACGAGCTGGACGGTATTACCCAAACGCAAGTTGATACGAAGCACGGCATGACCTTTGCCAATGGCCTGCGCGCCATTTTGCGCCAAGATCCGGACATCGTGCTGGTCGGAGAGACACGGGACACGGAAACGGCGGAGACGGTAATTCAAGCGGCTGCGCCGAGTTTGCCAAGCCTGCAAACAAGAATACCGGCCGGATGAAAATATGCTGAAAAAAATAAATCAAGAAATTGCCGGCATTAAGCTCTTTCTTCCGCCCGAAACAAATCCGGAAAAATTAGTATTTTGGAAAGGCAAAGGCTGCGATGCCTGCCATGGCATCGGCTACAAAGGACGAATCGGCATTTTTGAAATTTTCAGGAAAAACAGCGACATTGAAAAAATAATTCTTTCCGGATCGCTTTCCGAATACGCCATTCAGGAAATCGCGGTCAAACAAGGGATGATCACAATGATCCAAGACGGCATTTTAAAAGCGATCAAGGGCATCACTTCGCCCGAGGAGGTGTTTGAGGCGGCAGGGTGAGCATTGTTCTTCTCTTCAAATAAGTCCCGTAATATTCCGACATCGGCAAATCAATTTCCAAAGCCCGCAAAAATGTTTGCTGGGCTTTTTCGCTTTGATTATTTTCCATTTCAAAAAGCGCGCGATGGTATAAAATCTTAGCAGCCAAATTCCTCGTTAAGTCATCGCGCGGAAAATCATCCGCTCCTACATTGCGCGGCAAAACCGGCTGAAAATCCGGGCGGCTCGCCTCGCTTTCGCGAGAGCGAAGCGGACCGATCTTATCTTTTTCATATAATTGATAAACAATGCCGTTAGAAAGAGATTTATAAGGAGAATTCGGCAAGGTGTCGGCGGGGAAAGTGGTAAAAATTTTACGGCCGCCGCCCGCCTCCGGCGGACTTTCCGCGTAAAATTTAAACGACCGATCAATGAGCCGCAATCGTTGCTCAAATTTTGAAAGAGAAAAATAATCAATCCCGAGCTTCAAACCTTCCGGCCGGCGAGTCATCGGAGTATCGGAAATCACCGTCACATCGGTCCGGTATTTATCAATTATTTGCAAATAAGCCAGAGAAAATAATTCAATATCATTATTCATATCGTGATTATTCGCGATCAAAACGGCGTTTCGCGGCAAGCTGTCCAGTATTTGAGTATTGTAATCATAGGCCATCCAATACCGGCTTTTATTATTGATTTTCCAAAATTTGGCGAGAGATTGGATTGGGATTGACGAAACAATAACCATAATAATAACCATAACTATTGCCATAATTGATTTTGAGAATTTGAACCTGGATAAAAAATCAAATATTCCGGATAGGCCGAAAGCGAATAAAATCGCCATTGGAATCAAAAGATAGGGTAAAAAATAACGCAAAAACCACCAGACTATGCCGTTGTACGGCTGGCCGTGAGTAAGGCCGCCCACCACGCCAAAACTGCCCAAGCCAAGAAAAATTAAAATACCGAACCAAAGTTTTTTGTCGCGAAAAAACAGGAAAAATAATCCGGCCGCGGAAATTATCAAAACAATCAAGGGAAACTCGTCAAAAATATCGCTTGAAATATTCGCAAGGTAAGCCAAAGAATTTTGGGTAATGTTCGCGCTGTTATTGAGGCTGGCCGAAGCAAAAGATTGAACACTCTCGGCCGTTTGAACAGCTCCGCCGGAATTAATCAATTTAAAATAAAATTCCGGATTAGCGGCCGCTCTAATAGGAAAATATAGGTAAAGAGAAAGCGGCAAGATAAATAAAAAAATACTTAAAGCAATCAGTTTAAACTCCAAAATCTTCCTGCTCCAAAAAAGAAGCAGAAAAAAAGCAATACCGGGAAAATAAACAATTATTGATAAATGATTGGCGAGGCTCAAGCCCATTAAAAAAACCAAAATATAAACAAATCGCAAGTCTTTTGTTTCGCGCCATTTGGCCAAACACCAAATAAAAGATATTGCGAAAAGAATATATAAAGGGTAAACCTCGGCATAAGTGGCTTCGTGCCAGATCATTTGGGAAAATCCGAGTGTTAAGGAACTGACAAAACAAATAAATGAAATAATAACCGACTTGCTCGGGTTAGACCAATTTTCTTCTGCGGAACTCGCTCGCTTTCGCTCGCTCAAACAGTCCTCGTGCGAAAATCGGCTAACCCTCGCAATAGTAAGCATTGATTTTACGGCATAATAAAAAACTACCAAAGCAAAGCTGGTAGTGGCCGCCGAAAACAGATTTACTCGCCAAGCCATTTCTCCAAACGGTACCAAAATAGTAAACAACTTTCCCAAAAGCATATACAGCGGAAATCCGGACGGATGAGCAATACCCAAGATTGGCACGGCCGCGGAAAATTCAGCCGCATCTTCAATATAAATCGCCGGCGCCAATGTCATAAGATAAACCGTAAAAGATACGCAAAAAACAATGACCGCCAAAAGACGATCAAGATGAGGAAAGCATGAAAAGATACTTTTGATATTTTTCAACATAACTTAAAATGTCGTATATAAAACGATCGTCACGTATACGACATCTTGGTTAATTTCTAGAATGCTTCGTATCTTCCGACCATTACTCCTAAATAATCAAGGGCGGCTGACTGCACGGCATCTTGCGTTGCCGTAAGATCCTCATGAAAATGAAGAATTGAAGAGGCCGGGATATTGGCCGTATGCGTTGCGGCTTTTACGCCGTCAATCAGCAGTTTGGCTTCTCCGGTTTTTATCATAATTACATAATTGCGATTTTCAGAATATGGATCAACCGCGATATTGTCGGTCGCGGTACATTCTCCGGCGGAACAGGTTTCAAATTTTACAGTATTCGGTTCTGTTCCATTTTTAATTAACGCGTAATTTTGTTCGTCTGCATAAAGTCCGAAATGGAAAACCCCCTCGCCCCCCGCGACTTTCACCATAAATCGCCACGACGCGCCATTTTCATCATCGGCCGGTTTGAAATTAAACGAGTGATCAAGCACGGCCTTGCTTCCGGCTAATGAATCGGTGGCCAAATTGATTTTGTGATACTCCCACGAAGCACCCTTGTCATTCTGAGGCGTAGCCGAAGAATCTTGAGATCCTTCGCTTTGTTCAGGATGACTAACGGTCACCGTAAAATCATTCTCAAATCGCGAGTTCAAAAAATGATTTTCATAAGATCTCCAGCCGCCGACAATGCCTTTTGTTTTGATAATGCCTTCAACATCCAAATCCCCTCTTACTTTTCCTTCCACGATCAAATCGCCTTTGATTCGCGCCAGTCCGGTCACAACAAGATCTTTGACAGTCGCCAATCCGCCGACATTAATGGTATCAAAATCAGAATCGCTTCCCTGAACCAAAGGACCGGTCGGCACGGTGTACCAGCCCGGATTGACGAAGACGAGGATTTTCCCCTCACCCTCGCCCCCTCTCCCCGCGGGAGAGGGTTGGGGTGAGGGCGCAAATCCTTCCAATGCTTTTCCAATTACATATCCTGTCGCCGCGGCTTTCATTGCTACGCCCGGCGTTGAAGAAGAAGTCAACGGATCCCCGGCCGCGATCGGTCCGTTTTCCAGCGACACTTTCACAGGCACGCGGCCGTTTAAGGCCACGGGCTTTGGATTGTCTTCTTTCTTGATATTATAACCGGCTGAAGTAAAATCACCGTAATTATTTGAAATTATTCCGATAATCGTTGACTGATAAGGCGTACTTGATTTCACAAGCTGGGCGATATTATCACCGTTTTTTGTTTTTAATAATTTTGTTCCGACAGCCGCAATATCTCCGTAATCAACATCATTGGCCACCGGATACATTTCCGCATAGTCGGCAATCGGGGCGGAAGTGCAATCAACCAATCCTTCGTTATCCGTGCCGGTCTGCGTCGTATGGCACACGGCATTGGCGGTCCCCGTTCCGCCAAGATCAATGGTGGTTGTCCCGCTGGTTACATTTACGCCAAGAATCACATTGCCGACATTATCAATTCTCGCTCTCTCGGCTGGTGCCGCGTTATCGGCAGTAGACAAAATCAACGCTCCTTTATATGCGGAATTGGTTATGTCGGTTATGATGCCGGACACTCCGGCAATATTAGTGAGCCCGGAAGTTGTTCTAAGGGCGGAAAAAAGCAATTGCGCTCCATAATTATTTGTTGGACCATTGGAATTTTGAAGCCTGACTAAATCAATAACTCCAGCACTGCTTCCAGACACTTCTAATTTATAAGAAGTTGTGGATCCTCTGCCAATTCCCACATTCCCGTTTACATCCACTTCAAAAAGCGTTGCGTTCGGAACGGTATTTTGGAATTGGATGAAGTTGCCGGTGGGCGAGGTGTCTGTATTTCGGCGGGCGTAGATGACTTGGTTGCCGTCCGCGATTTGGCGGATGTCCAGGTTGCCGGAAGTAGAAGTCGTATTAATGCCAACATTGCCGCCTCCTAATCCGCCATTGTATTGAAGTATTAGATCTTTCCCTGTGCCAGTCGCGTAATCAAATGAAAAAATGCGGCCAACTCCAAAAGTTGTGTCATAAAAAATTCTTACGCCGATCCCTGCTGCAGTATTTCCAGAACAAACTCCTCCAAGGCAGCTTCCCGTATCTCCGCCGAAAAACCCATCTCCGGCTACCTGTAAATTTGCCTGCGGACTCGCCGTCCCAATCCCCACCTTCCTCGTGCTCCCTTGTAAAAAGAATCCGGTGTTTCCGCTATTGTCCGCTAAATTTGTAATTGCCGGATAAATCGTAAAAGTTTCAGCCGTCACATCGGCGGAAAAAGCCGGAGAAATGGTAAATGATGTTCCAGTGCCGCCGATTGTGACAGATCGCGCTTGGCCGGTGGTGGTAGTGGGAATAATGTAGTCGCCCGTATTGATAGTGATTGAAGCCGAAGTCGTAAATGTCGTCGCGCCGTTTGAGGCGGTCATTGTTGTCGCTCCGGAGGAGGTCGTGCCGCCTTGGACATGCAGGCGGGCGGTGGGGGAAGTGATGTTTACGCCGACATTGCCGGAAGAATTTACAATAATTCCAACATCAGAAGACCCTAGTAAAAATGCGTTTCCGCCTGAATTGGCATCGCTTTTTATCCCAACCCCATTGACCCCGCCGCCCTGAATAGTAATGTATCCATAAGTCATTCCTGAATCATTTCCCAATGTAATGACATTTGGATTCCCTTTAAAATGAGCATCACCACTGACATCAAGAGTATGAAGAGGCCGCATTGTGCCAACTCCAATATTCCTCGTACTCCCTTGTAAAAAGAATCCGGTGTTTCCGCTGTTGTCCGCTAAATTTGTAATCGCCGGATTGATCGTAAATGTCTCGGCCGTAACATCGGCGGAAAAATCCGGAGAAACGGTAAATGATGTTCCAGTGCCGCCGACGGTGACGCTCCGCGCTTGGCCGGTGGTGGTAGTAGGAATAATGTAGTCGCCCGTATTGATAGTGATTGAAGCCGAAGTCGTAAATGTCGTCGCGCCGTTTGAGGCGGTCATTGTGATAGCGCCGGAGGAGGTTGTGCCGCCTTGGACATGGAGGCGGGAAGTGGGGGAAGCGAGGCCGATGCCGACATTACCAATATCTGTTCCAGCTCCTTGAATTCGAAATAAAGGAGTGCCGGAAGTATTTACTCGGTAAACGCTGAAGTCGTCAGTATCGCTTCCATTCACGCTATTATTTGAATCCAATACAAAGCGAGATCCGCCTTCGGCGGAAAATTTAAGCCACGAACTCGCGTCAGTGCTTATGATATTTGAGGAGCCTAAATTAATTGTTCCTCCGTTTGTATCCAAACCTCCTCCGCCGGTGGTTATATTTCCACTCACATCCACCGCAAACAATGTTGAACTCCCCGCCGCGTTTTGGAATTGGATAAAATTGCCGGTGGGCGTTGTGTCCGTGTTGCGACGGGCGTAAATTACTTGATTGCCGTCTGCCACCTGACGAATATCAAGATTGCCGGAGGGGGAAACAGTGTTAATCCCGACATTCCTCGTACTCCCTTGCAAAAAGAATCCGGTGTTTCCGCTGTTGTCCGCCAAATTTGTAATCGCCGGGTAAATCGTAAATGTCTCGGCCGAGACATTGGCGGAAAATGCCGGAGAGACGGTAAATGAAGTTCCGGTACCGCCTACTGTAACGCTTCGCGCTTGGCCGGTCGTGGTCGTTGGGATGATATAGTTGCCGGTGTTAATAGTGATAGACGCGGATGTGGTAAAAGTCGTTGCTCCGTTTGAGGCGGTCATTGTGGTGGCGCCGGAGGAGGTTGCGCCGCCTTGGACATGGAGGCGGGCGGTGGGAGAAGCGAGGCCGATGCCGACATTTCCAACATCTGTTCCAGCTCCTTGAATTCGGAATAAAGGCGTACCCGAAGTGTTTACGCGGTAAATACTAAAATCATCAGTATCAGGACTGTTAAAAAAGTTATCTGAATCAATAACAAAACGTGATCCGCCTGCTCCTGAAAATTTTAACCAATATGTTGCATCAGTACTTATTATATTAGTACTCTCTCCGAGTGAAATATCGCCATTCACATTAACCGCAAACAGCGTGGAACTCCCGGCCGCGTTTTGGAATTGGATGAAATTGCCAGAGGGCGTTGTATCCGTATTTCGGCGGGCGTAGATTATATTATCACCGTTTGTGATCTGCCGAATGTCCAAATGACCCAACAAAGATCCAGTATTAATACCAACCTTACCGGTAACGCTAATTTCAAAAAGCGTACCCGTTCCGGCCGCATTCTGAAATTGAACTAAATTTCCCGTAGGGCCGGTGTCGGTATTTCTACGAGCGTAAAGAATTTGGTCGCCGTTGGCGTACTGGCGGATATCTAAATTTCCAAGCGGATCAGAGCCGGAAGCTACATTTATGCCAATTTGGCCATAACCCGAATCAGCGTCTCTTTTAACAGTAAGGCGAGGAATCGCGTCGTTGCCGCCAAAAAATTCTAACCAATTATTGCTGCTGCTTGATAAACTATGATACCGAATTTTAAAATTATCTCCCTGGCTGCCTTCTTCAAAAACAATCTGTGAACTGCCCTGACTCGTACTGTTTCTAATACGCACCTCAAGAGGATTGGTTGTTCCGGTCCCGCCGGCTTTTTGCACTTGCAAAGTGGACGCGGCATTTATCGTTCCAGTACCGATACCGACATTGCCGCCCGAGGTGATAACAAATTTACTTGTTCCATTGCTTTGTAGATCAACAAAATTTCCGGTAAATGATCCTGATCCATTGGCAAAATTCATCAAAAGTCCAGTGCCGGAAAAAGCGGATGTATTTTGAGTTAAGTATGCTAAACGCCCAGTTGTCAATGTAGAAGAAGTAAGTCGCAATGCATCTCCAACAGCAGATCCTTTGGATATTCCATATAAACCCGCGGCATCATAATCACCGGTTGCGGTTTCACCGACTACGCCGGATGAGCCGAAATAAGAAAGACCGTGAATAGCGGCAAATCCAGTATCTCCGCCCGTTACAAATAATCCATCACACCCACCACCGGATCCTGGTACACAGGCGCGAAGAAAGCTTGTACCGTTTCTTTGAAGATCAACCCAATTCCCAAGAAAACCTAATGGCGTATTGATGCCAAGCATTGTGCCGGAGGCGGACCAGGCCGAGGAATCCGCAATTCCGGCCGGTTGGATGAGAGAGGCGACCAAGGGCGCTGCCGCAGATCCGAATTGGCCGATAATCGTGCTATTGGCCGTGGGTACGGTCGTATATGCCGTTGTCGTTATATTAGCGCGGATCCAATAAGCAGTATAACTATTCACACTGCTTGAAGTGAGCGCGCTAGTCCAAGAAACAATTCCGTCTTGCGTCAGATTTGCAGTGCCGTCTGACAATCCGGCTACAGATGCCCAGGTCGCGCCATTATAATATTCCCAAACTACCGCCCCGCCAACTCCAAGAGCCGCCAGATCAACTTCTAAAGAATTAAACGGCTGATACGATCCAAAATACGCCATATCGCCAATCGCGGAAACGAGAGTAAACGGCGTGCCGCCGTAAGAATTCGCTTCGCTGGTATTGCCCGAATAAGTGTAACCGGTTCCCGGATTATAATAGCGATACTGAACATATAAATAATTCGGCGCGATTTGCAAGCCGGCAGTCGCCACACTGGATGAAGCGGAGGAATTTCCAATCACTGTTTTTTGTCCGCCGGGATTAATGTATATATTTCCTTTCGAAGAGGAAGAGGATGTTGAACTTAAAGTAAGATTTGCGGATGAAGAACTTGATCCGTAAACCGCAGGAAGAGTGGCGCTGTTGGAAGCGGTGACATTTGTCCCGGACACCACATTACTGCTTGAGATATTTCCGCTGGCCTTAATATTGCCTGATACATCCAATCTTTCCGCGGGATTGGAAACGCCGATTCCCAGATTTCCGGTCTCGCCCATTATGGCCACATCCGAGTAAATATTAAGTTTTTGATAATTATCGGATGCGAGTTTTACATCACGATTGGTTGAGTCCTTGTAGGAGATATAAACCTTATCCGCGCTTGTCATTTTAATTGAAGTGTCGCTTCCGACATCATTCGTGCTGTCCAGCGTTTGGCAAGTCCAGCTTGAACCGTTATTTGAAGCATAGCGCAAATCATTGGAGCTGTAATTTCTGTAAGAAATATTGGGATTGCCGGACGAATCAACGGCCAGAGACGGATATGTTCCGTAATTCCCGGAAGTGGCGCACCCTGTGCCGGTTGCGCCGGCGCCGCCTTCGATCAGATTGGTTGTCCAGGTTGTTCCGCCATCATTGGAATAAGCGTAATACAAATCATCGCTTGAATAATCATTGTATGCCACGCGCGGATTGCCGGACGAATTTAAAACAAGATTTGATCCGTAAGATTCATAGCCGGCGTTGCGGCTTCCGCAGCCGGTCGCAATGCACCCGGCTTGGCCGTCCAGTATGACCGGAGCGCCCCACGATCCGCCCGAATATTTTACATATCGCAAATCGCCGTTTGTGTTATCGTAATAAATAATGTGAGTGACGCCGGTTGCCCGATTAATGGCGATAGACGAATATCTTCCGACATTATTGGCCGACTCAACCGTTTCACAATTCCAAGCCGCCGATCCGGAACAACTGCCGCCCGATCCGACGAACCAAGCGTGTTTTAAATCGCCATTGGTCTGATCATAATAAGAAATATGCGGGACATTGCTTGAATCAAAATCAATGGAAGTCCCGTAGGTGGCTAAATCTCCCGTAGTGTCAACCGTTGTACAATCCCAAGCCGCCGATCCGGAACAACTGCCGCCCGATCCCACATATTTGGCGTAAAGCAGATTGGAATCAGATGTTATGTCTTCTCTGTAAACAGCGTGTTTGACGCCCGCCCCGTCAATAACCAAATCATTATCGCGGCCCCGCGTTCCCGTTGAATCAAAATCGGTAATAGTCCATTGCGTACCGTCCCAATCGGCAATGGAAGCGTCGCCGCCCGTGCCATAATAAAGAATGTGCGGATAATTGGACGAATCCAGAACCAAAGAAGTATTGACCGTCCACATATCCCTGGTGTCAACTGTCGTGTACGAAAATACTCCTGATGGGTTTCCGTCAAGACGGGAAAGATTAATAATGCGATTCCCATGCATATTAAAATTTCCGCCGTCAGCCACGGTAAAAATCGGCGTACCCGCGTCCTGAATTTGGAAAAAATTTCCCGTACCTTGAATATTGACGATAAAGCTTGAATCCGTGGCCGTGTCCGCGAGTGTAAATAAAATATTGCGGCCATCCGCGGTGGTAATGGTATTGCCCGCGTCATAAGCTCCTTGCAGGCTCGCGCTGGTCGCCGAGGCAATATCTGCGAATGTCGTTCCGTCATTAGAGACTTGCCATTTGCCGGACGACCCATTATAGCGCACGGCCGGTTTACTGGCGGCTGATGACGCGGTAATGGAAAAATTATTTGCTCCAATGGCCGTGCCGGTTCCCAATCCAAAACTCAAAGAAGTTGTGCCAATGTCCGTATTTTGAAAATGCAAATCGCCGGTCGCGAGCTTCGCTACCGTAATGCTGGCATCTGCAATTTTGGCCGTGGTTACGGCCAGATCGGCCAGCTTGGCAGTCGTAATTGAACCGTCTGATAATTTAACAGTTGTGATGGCGCCGTCTGCGATTTTGCTTACCGTGACAGCCGCGTCTTGCAATTTTGCGGTAGCTACAGAGCTATCCCCGAGCTTTGCGGAAGCCACGGCGCCGTCGGCCAATTTCACGGTGGTGATGCTTCCGTCCGCCAGATCAATAGTGGAAATCGTCCCATCAAAAATGTCGCCGGTGAGAACTGAATCAGCCGGAAGATCTATGGATCCGGCAATCACATTGGCCGCTTGAATAATTCCGGCCGTGGTGATATTTCCGGCAATATTTATGGCGCCCGATGAATCAAGCTGTAAAATATTATCCGCGCCCGTCCCGGGCTTGGCTCCGCCTACTGATTCGGAATTTATAGCCAATGGCACGGGAAGAATTTTTTTTCTCGGAACCATTTCCGGATCAGTATTTATCCTAATTCCTAAAAAATATGTTCCGGCTTCAAAATTCAAAGTATCGGGCAAAGCCGTTGTTGTCCCCAATACTGCTTTCCATAATCCCCGCTCCACTTTTACCGTCTGTGTTTCAGTCCAAATTCTTGATGCGCTATCCGCGTCCGAAGGATATGGATCAGAAACCGCCCTATCTTTGTCATAAATCGCAAACCGCATCGTATAATCCCCATCCGGCACCGCACTCTTGGCCGGCGTCAAAAGCTGGCCGGAAAGAGGAATTTGGCGGGTCAGGGCGTAACTTTGTTGCGCGTGACCAAAAAATAAAAATGTGAAAAAAATTACAAGAAAAAATCCAAAAATTTTTACTCGTAAATCCGAAGCACGAAATCCGAAGCACGAAACAATACTAAAATTCAAAAATCCAAAAAGTTTTGAGATTTTTGATTTGAGATTTTTGATTTGTTTCGAATTTCGATATTCGAATTTCGAATTTTTCATAAATTAGGTTCTAAACGCCGCTACTTCAAAAAGATACGGGCCGACATTCCTGAACCAACTGAAAGATTCAATCAGCGCTCCGAAAATAATTTCCAAAACTCCCTGCTGCCGCTGCGGCATCAGCACCACGAATTTTTGCGAGATTCCCTCATTGCCGGCCGCGTCTTTTGATTTCACGCGAAAAGTGTAAGCGGCCGCCGTTTTGAGTTTATTCAATACGGCAATATGATTAACGACCATTTCACCGTCCAGCTCCGTCTGCTGATCAAAACTCTGTTTGCCCACGCCCTCCGCGTACTCCACTTGGCTCGTTGATGATTCGCTGGTGTCCCAAGAAATGATTATTTGAGCGTTATTGCCTTCGCCTTCATTGGACACTTTTGTTTCGGTGCGGATGCGGGAAATTTCCGAAGGAGTGACATCGGCCAGAGTGGTGAATTGGCCGATGGCGCTCGCCACCGCATTTCCATTTTTGTCTTTACCCACCACGCGGTATTCGTAAACTGTCTGCGGAATCAGATCTTCCACTTGCACCTTGTGCCGTAAGACCGTCTCGGCTTGGCCTTGGGTTTTTTTCAATTTCCCCGGCTCTCCATACTCAATAAAGCTGTCCGCTTCCGTATTGGTGTCCCACGAAAATGCCGCTTTGCTTTCCGTGATATCTGAAACCGCGAGATTCAAAACAGCCGGATTGGGCAAGGTGGAAAACGAGTAATCGTCCGACAATAAAGCGTTGCCCGCGTCATCCGTCCCATGCACTTGCAAATGATATTTAGTCCCCGTTTCCAAATTTTTTAAAAGCGCGGTGTGGACAGTGGTCAATCCCGAGCTTTTGTCCTCCACTTCTTTATCATAATCCAAAGTTTTTCCGTATTTGACAACCGAAGTAGTGATGGTGCTGGTAGTCCAGGAAACAATAGCCGAATTTAAAGTAATTTCCGAAATAACCACGGTTGAGATGGCCGGCTTCTGGCTCGTGGTAAAAGTCAAATCATCGGAGCGCACCGTATTGCCAAATCCGTCTCGGCTGCGCGCCTGGTAATGATAAGTGGTAATCGGATCCAATCCTTTCAATATCACTCGGTGATCGGTCACGGATTCTTCAAAAAGACCAGTTTCCGTGCCGTAATTCGCGTCTCCGCCCGAGACGGATTCGTCTTGGGCGAACACGCCAAAAGCAATGATGCTATTTGAAGATTTGTCCGTTGCCCAGCTTATTTCTGCGGTCAAGCCTCTTTGCAGCACATTCGGCCCGGCCGTAATTTTCGGCGGCGCCTCAACGCCCGTAGTCAAAACAGGCGAATCCCCAAAAGACACATCGTCAATCACAAAATTGGGGCTGGAGAAAGCAAGCGCATTTAAAGATGCCAATACTGAAAAAAAGGCAACACAAAAAACAAAGATCGGATTATTAATCTTTCGTCTTGAATAATGAATCATGAAGCATGAATCATGAATAATTTTAAAACAAAAACGAATCAAAAACCCCATAATTCCCAATTCATAATTCCTTATTCTTTACCATTCTTTATACCATTTTTGATTATAAAATGCAAAATGAAAATGATGGCAATATTCCCCCTGCTCAAAAGAGTTTCAAGATTTATGTTTCAGGTTTCAAGATTTCTGTGATATAATATATTTAAATCGGTTATGGAAAACTTCTATATTTAAGATATATTTATAAAGTACTTATCCGACAATAATGAAATCAAATAACTCCCAAAATCAGCCAAGGAAGAAAATACCATCGCCGAAACCTTTGCGGAAAAGGCAGGTGTCTTTCGGCGTCCTTGCTGTGGAAAAAATTCCGAAATTAGAAATCCGAAACAAATTCCAAATCCTAAATTCAAAATCAAAAACACGTTTCTAAGTTTTAGAAATTGGAATTTTGATATTGTTTCGAATTTCGTGCTTCGTGCTTCGAAATTAAAATCTTTGCGTCTTTCCCTCGCCCTGTCCGCCATAATAATCGGCGGTTTTGTCATTTGGCAGTCTTTTGTTCCTCAGAGCGCGCGCTCCAAAACCTTCACCTTTTTCCAAACCGCGTGGTCGTCTATTGCCGCCATGTCTGTTCATAATCCGGACGGATCGGATCAGACGGCGATTACCGCTTACGCCTCCAAAGACGCGGAAATCGATGTTTCATCCGGTACGGATGCGACATTGGCGACGACAACAGCAAGCATGACGCAAACCATCGACGCGGATTTCAACGGGACGAACTCAAGTACTAATGTTTCAAGCGGAAGCATTCAGTTAGGCGGAGCGCCTTTTACTTGCGGGACGACAACCGCGAAAGATGCGGATAACAATGTATATAATACTGTTTTAATCGGTTCTCAATGCTGGATGAAAGAAAACTTAAAAAGAGGAACAAGAATCAATGGATCTGTTACTGCCACAAATAACGGCACAGTTGAAAAGTACTGTTATGATGATATTGTTGCCAACTGTACCGCTTATGGCGCTTTATACCAATGGGATGAAGCGATGGATTACAGCACAACCGATGGCGCCCAGGGTATTTGTCCCACTGGATTTCATATCCCAAGAGATTCGGAGTGGTACACTTTGGAAAATTATTTAAAAGATTCAGGGCAAACTTGTTCCTCTACCAGAAACGCTTGGGAATGTGTCACGGCAGGTACGAAGCTTCTAAGCGGCGGCTCGTCCGGGTTTGTTGCTCTTCTTGGCGGTCATCGAAAGCTTAGTTCACCATGGTTTGAATATAGCCCTTCATATTTTCTTGCCTGGTCATCTACACAGAACAGTACTAATGCGTATTATCGTGGCGTTGGTCCGAGTCAAACAGGAGTTTTCCGCGGACCATACGCTAAAACATACGGAGAGGCCGTCCGTTGTCTTAAAAATGATATCTCTTCTCCATTATCTCCGCCTCCTTATGCTTCATCCGGCACCTACACTTCCGGCGCAATCAACACCGGTCAAAAGAGCGATTTTACGACTATGTCGTGGAACCCAACAAGCCAGCCGGCGCAGACTGGAAGCAATCCCTTGAAATTCCAGCTCTCCTCAAGCAATTCCGCTTATTCTGACGATTTCAGCAGCGCCTCTCTTGATACGGCGAAGTGGACATCGGGCGTTTCCGCTGGTGGTTCCGTGGGGATAAACGCAAATAAATTAAGGGAAATTATACCTTCGGGCACGAGTAAATCGGGATGGGTTGAATCTGTTGGCCTGCTTTCGGGGGATTTTGATGTGCAAGTTGACTTTGATCTTATAGATTTTCCGCAATACAGCGGCGGCTCTTCCGCTGATTATATTTATGCTTGGATGGATATTTTTAAAGTTGGCGGCAGCACTAGTAACCAAACCGATTGGCAGTATATAGGAAGAAGAAATCATGAAAATAATACCACAGATTATGTTTTTAGAAATAAAGGCTCTGTGACTGGTTCAGATACTAACGGCAAGCTTCGGGTTGTAAGGTCTGGTTCTGTTTTAACCGCTTATTATTGGACAAGTAGCGGTTGGACACAACTTTTAACACCGTATACTTCGTTCACTACGGATGATGTAAATATAACTTTAAAAACAGGGGCATCGGCAAATGCAACACAGAGTACAGGAGCTACTATTGACTTTGACAACTTCATCGTCTGGGGGTCAAACGCGACAACAGTGCCGATATTTTACGGCCCTCAAGGCACGGCTAATCATGATTATTTTGACAGCGGTGTTACCAATTACAATGTCTCAACTGCGCCTCAAGGATGGTCTGGAGGCGCTTATGTGCGGGATGATAGCAATGCTAATGTAAGCACCGATACTTCTTGGCCAATGCCTCTTACCGCATCAGACGCCACTTTCGGCCAAGCCGAGGTCCGCAATGCAGACGGCGCGGTTGAAATGTATCTAAAATCCGGCGGAACAAGTACCTCCGTGACAAATCAAGCTCTCATAAACAGAAATCAAACCACCAGCGTCACCATAGCCAAAGGCGATGATTTTGACATACAGGTTGATTTTAATTTCCCGGACGGCCTGCCGGCCGTCACCGCAGGGACGAATGACTTGGCAAGATTGTGGATATACGGCTGCGCGACAAATTCTACAGATTCAACCTGCACAGAGGACGGCTCAAGGTCAGCCGGCGACACATATCTTTGGATTGCCCTTAGAAAAAACTCGGCAGATACTTATTTTCATACATACGGTCAAGTTAACGGCTCTACCGGCAGCGGCAGTTTTGGAACGGGAGTAAGTGTTAGCACATCAGGCGAGAGCCAAGAAACACCCACTTCCGGAAAACTGCGCATCGTAAGAGCCGGCACTACTTTGACCGCGTATTATATGGAGGGTGGTACTGGCGGTTGGACGGCTTTGGGTTCGGCCACCTGGAACTTCAAGGATAAAATCAGGGACTACCGGCTTATCAGCAACTTGGTTCATAATCAGGGAACTCTTTCACTCCGCGTGCAGTATGATAATTTTGTCGTCAATACTTATTACACCACACCCGCGGGCGAGACCATCTGGTCAGGCCACGACGGCTCGCAGTACCTGCGCTACAAGGCGTATTTGAATACCGCCGACACGGCCTACACGCCGAGCTTAGACGACATCACGATAAATTATGAATATTATCCGACTGGCGTTGACTATATCCTTACTTCATCGGTTTATGATTCCGGCGACGGAACAAATCTTGTCAATCAATTAAAATGGAATGAAACAACCCCGGCCAATACCGGTTTGAAATTTCAAATCCGGACATCGCCGGATAATTCTACTTGGACTTCTTATGTCGGTCCGGACGGGACAGGTGCTTCATATTTCAGCAACACGGGTACCGGCTGTACCAAGACCGGCACGGAAGTCACTTGCAGCATTTCATCCGGTATTGCCATAGGCGATGGAGTAAACGACCGTTGGTTTCAATACAAAACATTTTTATCAACCACTGACAGCGGAGTCACCCCGACACTTTCCGATGTTACGCTGCAATATGTCATCAACACTTCACCGCAAGTTTCGGCGGTTTCCGCCGGCGCTCAAGACTCAACCGGCAAATCAACTATTCAATATACGGTGTACGACCAAGAAGAAGGCAGTACGGATAATCGCTTGGAAACCTATTATTTTTACGACGCGGGGACGACACTCTCGGGCGCTCTTGATTCCAGCGCGACCGGGACAATGACGATGACTAATGACACGGCCGGTGTTTTAGATAAGATTTTAACTGTCGGCTATATCCTTATTGATAATGAAGTGATTCAGTATGATTCGCGCGCCGCGATTTCTGGAACAGGACCGTATACCACCACCGTCAATATCGTAACGGGCGGGCGCGGCAAATGGATTTCCGGGACGGCCGGGTATAGTACAATAGCCGCGTCGCACAGCAGCGGAGCGGCTATTTGGGCGCCGATTCCGGATGCGGCGCTTTCGGGAGCGACTTCGCCTTCTTTGCATATTGCTTGCGGAGCCGCCTCGGCTTCTTGCGCCAGCTCCGGAACCGCCAAAACATACAGCGTGGTCTGGGATCCCAATAATCATTTTGACGAGCTTTACAAAACCGGCATGAAAGTCCGCGCGGCCATTAATGACAAAAACGCGGCCAATCAGTTTGGCGCCGCGGAGAGCGCGACATTTACCATTGACACCAAAGATCCGTCTTTGGGCGCTAATGTTTTGATTTTGGATTCTTCGGGAGACGGCGCGGCCGATACGACAACCCAGTCAAGAAGTATTACCCTGAAACTTCAAAACATTACCGAAGATTCAAATTTGGATGTCCAGTTTTCCAATGATGACATAAATTACGGCATAGCGACAAATTCTTCCGGAACGATTACCAATAACGCGTGGAAAACAATCACTATCGGAACATATACGGCTGACACCACGGCTTGGAATTTGCTGACCGGCAACGGCTCAAAAACGGTTTATGTGAAAGTCAAAGACATTTACGGAAATCCGGTATCGCCTTCGGCGCAATCATCAAATATTTCATATAACATCACTCCGGAATTTAATTCCGCTTACGATGCCGGTACCGGCTACTCGTGCGACGGCATTGGGGCGGACGGCGTGTGCATCCGCCAGCTGACCGTAGCCGATGATTTAGCCAACGCCGGCAAGGTGGAGATCAAATATCAAGTAAGAGATCAAGACACGGATGAATCGGCCGTTACCCCGGGATCCGGCAATGTCAATGTGTTTTTTAAATACTCGGTCAACGGCGGGACGGATTGGAGTTATGCGGCGGGCAATTTGTCCGGCGATGGATCGGACAATGGCGCAAACGCGGAAGGGGCGCTTCAGCGGCTGGTGACGGTTGCTTCGGACGCTGACAATGCTACGCTGGACACTAATTGGACAACGCACACGACTTATTGGGACGCCAAAACAGCCTTGGGGGAAGGAGTAAATTACGCCTCGCCGATTTTTAGAATTATGGGATTCGCGGATGATAAAGAGTCTTCGCTTTCCCGAAACGGCGATCCGGCGTCAAATCTCGGTCTTGCGTCCGCCGGCACTTCTCTTGATATTAAAAATCCCGCCACTGTTTCCGTAACCATTGATGGAGGAGCCACTACCGTTTCCAGAGATGTGAATTTGACTTTAAATGCCGCTGATGATTCTAATGTTCAAATCCAGTATGGCAACGATACGAACAATGACAATAACTATAACAATGACCTATTCGCGCCGGCGAAAACCGATTTAAATAATGACGGAACGGTGGCGACGAACAGCGGCGTTTACAGTAGCGCAGGATTAGCTTCATCGTTTACATCCGCCTTGTGGCGGCTAAACAAAGGAGTGTCCACGACCAAACGGGTGTTTTTTAAAGTGCGGGATATTTACGGAAACACAGCCACAGTTTCCGATACGATTGATTACAATCAAACCCCGGAATTTGACGCGACTTTTGGCGCAAACGGCCTGGATGTTTACCAATGCCAGATCACCGATTCCTCGCCTTGCGATATTGGTAAGGTGAGAATTCAATACCGCATTAGGGACAAAGACCGCTTGGACGGTTTGCAAAATCCGGTTACGGCGGCAATAGAATATCTAAATGTCACATATCAAGCGGCCACCACCTTGTCGGACGCGGCCGGCACGGATCGGACCAATTTGGCCATGGAAACCGTAAACTCCGATTACAATACTTACAATCCGGATTACAAAACATTCACCACTTACTGGAACGCCAAGACAGATTTTGCCGGACAATTCCAAAACAACACGGCCAAGGTAAGAGTGACCATTAATGACGGGGAAACCGTTTCAAATACGGTTCAGCAAGAATCGGGGACTTATATTTTAGATACGCAAAATCCGACTCTCGGCGGAACGCCCATCAGTATCAATGGCGGCAACCCGTCAACAGTTACTAGAAGTGCTGCTTTAACGCTTTCCGCGTCGGACAATACCGGCGTTTCATTATTCGCGCAATATTCCAGTGACGGAACAAATTTTGGCGCGGGCACAGACACTCTCGGCGCTTTGGATTCCTCGGGATCAACCGCCGCACAAACTCCGCCGTCCGGCCGCTATGAGGCTTACGGCGCTTCCAAAGTCTGGACCTTGCCAACGCCGTCGCTTTCAGCCAATATTGACGCTTCCGTTCAGACTATTCCCTTAACTTCCGCCGCCGGCCTCCCGAGCTCGGGCTGGATTTTGATTGATTCGGAAAGAATATATTATCCGTCAATTTCAGGAAATAATCTGACTTCTGTTTCCCGCGGACAGGTTGACACGACCGCCGCGACCCACTCCAGCGGCATCGCGGTAGAAGTGGACGGCACGCGCACCGTATCAGTGAAATTTTTTGATCAATACGGAAACGGTTTGGCAGTTTCCGCGTCTTCTGATTCTATTCTTTACGATCAAACCCCGGCCGGAGTGATTCATGATGTTTCCATTCAAGACGCATCCAATACTCTCACTAATAATTGGCGGCTTTTCTTGTCATGGCGAACACTGGAAACCGCCACTTTGATCCCCGATTTCAAACAATACAAAGTTTTCCGATGCAAGACCGGAACGCTTACGGACGCCAATTGTCCGGTCGCGCTTTCATCCGATATTGGAACGGGCGATACCACTGTTCCTGTATCTCAAATCCTGAATCTTGCATCTTCTGGAACGGTTGACATTGATGGCGAAATTATGACTTACACCGGCCTCGGCTCCAGCGAATTGACCTGTGGAACCGGATTTACCGCTTGTTTAACCGGCGCGACGCGCGGCGCGAATAATACGACGGCCTCAAGCCATTCTTCCGGCGCTCAAGCATATTCGCAACTAACTAATCTCACAGCTCAAGCCGCGGTGTTGTCAGGCGCGATTGATTCAAGCCAGACAGCCGGCATTGCGCTGAATTCAATAAATGGATTTTCAAGTTCCGGTAGCGTCTTGATTGATAATGAAGTTATTACTTATACATCGTTAATTGATACAACTTTGTCCGGCACAGTTACCCGCGGCGCCAAAGGGACAACGGCCGCAATACATTCCTCCGGCGCTCAAGTCCAATCTCTTGACGCCAATCTCACCACTAATTATTACACGGATAATTTTTCATCAACCGATTCTTCAAACGCCAATCCCAATCAAACCAAATATTTCTATTTTGTCCGATCAGAGGACTTGGCCGGAAATGTGGCGCCAAAATCGTCAATCGTGTCATCAGTGCCTAATGGCGCCGGTGGCCGCGATACCATTCCTGTTCGCGTGTACGATAATGTTTCCAATTGTTCCAATAATACGGATACGGGAACGGGCGGATTGGACAGCAGCGCCAATACCACCTCCGGAGTAGATTGTTCAACCATTGGCACAAATTCCGCTACCATCAAATGGAAAACTAAAAATTCTTCCACGGATGTCAACACCGGCGACCAAGATCAGGGCAAGGGCGATTCGTTCATAGAATATGGAACGGTCTCCGGGACATACGGCAAATCGGCCGGCTTGCATAATTATACGGCCGACCATTCAATTGTTCTGACCGGCCTCACACCCTCCACGACTTACTATTTCCGCGTCAGAACAAGAGATGGCGTAGGCAATATTGACACGACTAAAACCGACGGCACGGGCGGCGTATCGCTTGAACGAAGCTTTACCACAGCGGCGGTTACAACCGCGGCTAGTATTGTGGCCAGTCCGGCAAAAAACCGAGCGACAATTTCTTGGAATACCACTGACGCGACCAATTCTTTGATTGAATATTGGAAATTGGCTGATCAAAACAGCCAGCAAACTTCGTGCAATCGCGCTAATGCGGCAGGCGCGCGCACGGCCGGGCAAGAAAATGATGCTGTTTCCAGCAACCCGGGCCACAGCGTGACCATTGCCAAAGATTTGGCCGTCGCGACAGTTTATTGTTACCGCGTCAAATCCAAAGACGGATACGGCAATGACATTGCCAGTTCGGAAAGAACTTTCACCACCCTATCCGCTCCGACTGTTTCCAACGACGCCCGAGCGGACAGCGCGGACATCCAAACTAACACAGCGATTGTTAAGTGGACCACTTCGGACAATACCACTTCTTTCATTGAATTTTGGAATGGTTCGACAGGCTCACCACAAAGCCGGAAAACCGCCGGAGACGATACATTAACTATGAATCATTCGGTCCAGCTGCCTGACGATTTATTAATTAACACCAAATATTATTTCCAAGTAAAATCCAAAGACGATGATGACAATGCCGTGACAAGCAGCAATGCCAATTGCGTCCAAGCGGACGCGAACGGCTGCTACTTCACCACCCTGCCGCCGCCCGCGCCGGGAGCCATCACGGTTTCTAATGTCGGAATGAACAAAGCGACGATTGCCTGGGCAACGACCGGCGGAAATGATTCCAAAACCAATTCCCTTGTGGAGTATGTTAATTATGACAATTACAATTTTAATGCTCCGTCATTGACTGTTTGGAAAACAGCCGGCGATGATCAGCAGTCGGCCAGCCATAGCGTTGCAATGCCTGTGGAATTGGCGGCCGCGAGCAAGTATTTTGTCAGGGTGTCCACCCGAGACGGCAAAGGCAATAGCGTCAGAAATATCGCGCAAGCCTCAACTTGTCCGACCGGAGACGGCCATGGTTTTGATTCAGTCGTCAGCGAGTGCTATTTTACCACCAAACCAGCGCCGGTGATTTCCAATGTGCGGGTGGCCGAAAGCTTGAAAGACAAACTGACAATTACTTGGCTTACAGATGCGGCGGCGACGAGCTTGGTGGAGTATGGAGTAACAATCGCGTACGCTTCGGCTATTACTGATCCTGCCGACAAAGAAACAATAAACCATTCCATAGTCATTGACGGTCTCAATCAAAAAACAATCTATCACTTTCGCGTCCGCTCCGAAGGCCTCACCCCGATCAACTCCGTCAGCACCAAAGTCGCCAACCTTTCTCAAACCAATGATTTCACAGCCCAGACGGCCCTTGATCCCGGCGATGTCACAGCACCGGTGATTTCCGCAGCGGCGGCAAGCGATGTAGATGCCGCTTCGGCCGTCATCACTTGGGCAACGGACGAACCGGCGGACTCGCAGGTTTTCTATACGACATCAAATCCGGCGACCGCTCTGCTAAATTCGAAGCACGAAGCACGAAATTCGAAACAAATCGCAAATTCAAATAATCAAAATTCAAAACATTTGATATTGGGAATTTCTGATTTAAATATTGTTTCGGATTTCGGATTTCGGATTTCCAAACCAATATCGCCCACGCCGCCGCCACCTCAACCGTTGTTAATAGTCAAAAGTCAAAAGTTAACAGTTTCACATTCTCGGCGCGATTGTTCCTCTCCCGCACGCTTGCTTGGACAGCCGAGCATATGCCGCAAGTATCGCTCATTGTTTCATTCATACTGGGCGCGGTCTTTGCCGTATTCATCGCTTTGGTTTTGGTGATGGCTAACTATATGCGCGGCGGCTGGAAGCTCCGCCAGATTTTAAAGATGACGCCGATGATTGTTTTGAAAGACACATCCTCCGGCTTTTGCGCTTTGGCCAATTCGGATAATCACGGCACTTGGCAGACCTCTTTCGCCGTTTATTCCAAACATAGAAATGTCACCAGAAAAACTGTCGGCACGGTTTTGGCGCTTGGCACTTTGAAAATATTTTTATCCACCAGTATTCCGGTATTGCTGCTCACCCAAGCGTCTTTGGCCGCCATCAATTACTCGTCCACCGAACGGGACGCGGCCATGAACGCCACCCACCGGGTGGAATTGACTGGTTTAAATCCGGCCACCGTCTATTGGGCTTATGTTTCTTCGGCCGATGCCAAGGGTAATTTAACCAACACATTAGCCAATCCTTTGTCTTTTACTACGGCCGCGGCGCCGGATGAGACTGCGCCCGCTATTTCCAATATTCAAATCACCGGCATCACGGATTCGGAAGCGGTGATTTCTTGGGAAACTAACGAATCCGGCGATTCTTTCGTGGAATACGGCGTTGACACAGGTTTCGGATCAACTTCGGGTCAAGAAGAAGGCAAGACGGCACATAGCGTGAAACTGGCCGGACTGAAAGGCAATACCCTTTATCATTTTCTGGTCAAATCAAAAGATATTTCCGGAAACATCGGCCAATCAGCAAACCAGTCTTTCACCACTTCAGCCGGACCCACCAATATTCCGCCCAAGATTTCCGCCGAAGGACCAAGAGTAGAAGACCTAAAGCCCGTCTCGGCCAAGATTCTTTGGAAAACGGACAAGCCGTCTTCTTCCATTGTCGCTTTTGGTAAAAATATCAATTACGGCACGGAAATCGGCAACACTGAAGAATTGATCACTGAACACGAAGTTCAATTGATCGGTCTTGATCCGGACACCAAATATCGTTTTAAAGTCAAATCAGCCGATTCAGACGGCAATATCGGCGAAAGCAGCGACAAAGAATTCGCCACGCCCGAAAAACCGATTATTTCCAAAGTCGCGTCTTCGGAAGTCGGTTTGGCTTCGGCCATCATTACTTGGGAAACTTCCACTTCCATCACTTCGGAAATAGAATACGGCAAGACTGTTGCTTACGGTAAGAATATCATTGACCAATCATTGTCCCAGACCACCCAGCACACGGTAAAGATCGTGAATCTTGAATCAGGAATCATG
>Ga0075971_113_pt1 | contig 23091 bp, 23 predicted proteins | sample RifGroA2_FD_67997 | JGI IMG/M metagenome (GOLD analysis project Ga0075971, IMG submission 67997) | Parcubacteria (Magasanikbacteria) bacterium GW2011_GWA2_46_17
TACTCATGATATTGAAGAAGCGTTGTTTTTATCTAAGAGAGTCGTAGTAATGGGAACACGGCCGGGAATTGTCAGGGAAATTTTGGATATCCCATTTTCTTATCCTCGTAAATCAACGCTTCGATTTGATGAGGAATTTCAAAAAATTCGCCGTGCGTTATCTTATATAATTCGTTCCGAAACTATAAAGAGCAAACTTTCCGAGGGGGAACCAGTAGAAAGTTCGGCGCTCAAGATTGGCCTATATTATTGGCCCGGCAATAGCCCATTTTTTTACGCGCAAGATAAAGGATTATTTGATAAATATTCACTTCCAATTGAGCTGATTTCTTTTAGCGATAATCGGCAAAAAATTGATTATTGGAAATCAGATAAAATTGATATTTTGAATGTTACTGTGGACACCGCACTTCGGTTGATAAAAGAAACGTCGGAAGCGGAAATTATCGCTGGGCTTAATATTTCGCACGGCGGAGATGCTTTGATAAGCCGTGAAAATATTGAACCCATTAAAAAAATAAAGGGCAAAAAGATTGCGTTAGAAAAAGGAGAAATTAGCGAGTTCTTTTTGAAATATGTTTTGTATAAAAATGGGTTGAAACTTAGCGATGTTGTTATTAAAGATATGAAAGGCGACGAAATTGGTACGGCGTTAATTAACGGAAGCGTTGACGCCGCCGTGCTGTGGGAGCCGTGGCTTTCAAAAGCGATAGAATTATCAAGGGCAAACATTATAGTTACCAGCAAAGATTATCCTGTGTTTGCCGATGTCTTAATCGCTAAAAATGATTTTATAAAAAACCATGCGGAAGAAATTAAAAAGTTAAAAAACATCTGGCAAGAATCTACTGATTTTTATTCAAAAGATAAAAAAGATTTTATTCGCTCGGTGGCTCCAATTGTAGGGTTAAGTAGCCAAGAGCTTTCACAACAATTGGAAAAAATAGAATTTTTTGACGGATCAATTGATGAAATAATAAGGATAAGTAAAGAAGTAGAAAATGTGATAGAATAAAAATCTGAAAGGCGGCGCGCCAGTTTCACTGGCACGAAATTCGGCGGCGGCGGAAAAATCGGAATCGGAAAGCGAGGGCGGGCAAAAATTCCTTCCCCCCAACCCCCAAAAGAGCAGTTTTTGGAGACCTTATTATTAATTATGCAAAACGAAACACGCATAAATTTAAAGCATCTGCTGGAGGATATTCGCGACAGTTACTCGTCGCCGATTGAAGAAGTAATAATCACTGAACTTGTAGCCAACGCGCTTGATTCAGGCGCGACCAGAGTTGATTTCGTAACTAACGTCGCCCAACTTAAATTAACCTGCATTGACAATGGAAAAGGCATGAACAGGGCGCAGTTCAGAGAATACCATAACATCGCTTCCTCAACCAAAACGCGTGGGGAAGGGATAGGTTTTGCTGGTGTCGGCGCCAAACTGTCGCTCATTATATCAGACAAGGTCGTTTCAGAAACCAGAGGTCCTCATGGCGGCAGATGCGCTTCAGAATGGAAGCTTACGAGCTCGTTTAGGGCGCCGTGGAAATTTGTACCTTCCAGCGACACAATCCCACACGCGCGAGGAACAAGCGTGAGTATTTTTTTGCGTTCGTCCGAGGAAAAACTTTTGGATACAGGGTTTATTGAGCGCGCGATAGCCAAACATTTTTACCCGTTGCTGAACGCGGAGATGATGGAAAAAATATTGTCTCATGTTTACAAAAAAGGCGTTGAATTTTATGTAAATGAAAAAAGAGCCGTGTTACCCGAAGACGCCAAGCGCCATAATGATAAGTGGTTTGAGGTGCGCTTTCCGAAACAAAGAAGACCTATCGGGTATGGATTTATAGCTATTAAGGATGCCGAGGCGAGCTGGATGGATAAAATAACTGGGGGCAGGCCGGCACCCTTATCTTTGTCCTCAGGGCTTACTATTTCAACTTATGGTAAGATAATTAAATCGGGTTGGGAATGGACCGGTGTTTCTCCAAAATCCAAGCATCAGCTGGTAGGCATTGTAGAAATTCCAGCTATGTCGCAACTTCTTACGACCAATAAGGATGGGTTCCTTAGCGACTCCGCTAGTCTAAAAAAATATTATCGTTATAGAAAATCTATTCAGGAAGCGGTTTTGCCGGTTTTAAAAATTTTCGGCGAAGACCAAGTGATACAGGATGAAAAGCGACCCGAAACGTACATGAAGCCATTGGCCAGGCAGATAGAAGACGCTCTCGACAACCTCATAAATGATTTCCCAGAGCTTGAGGCGGTGATCGGAACCAGGCGGACGGCCGTGAAAGCCTCTGCCGATAATGATTTAAAAAGAGCTCCGGCAACTGATGATGAACCGCTTCAATTGGGTTTAGAATCCGACACGCCGAAAAACTTGTCGCCGGAAAGGGACATGGGTTTAAAGACAAAACCCGACAAAGGAGGCGATAAAGCAAAGCGGGTTAATCGATCCGGTCTAAAAATAGCGCTGGAATCATTCACCGGCGCTGAGTCCACACAGCTGGGCAGAATTATAGACGATACTGCGCATATCAACATAAATCACGCGGCATGGACGCAGGCGGTGCAACAGCATTGGGAAGAGTGTTATGTGGCGTTTGCGGTCGCCCTGTTGTTATACGACTTTGTCGCTGTTGGGCGCAACCCTCAAGAATTCGTAAGTAAATTTTTACTGGAGCTTAGCCAGCGGCAAAAGCCGCTAACGCTGGTGTAAATTTTCAGGGGAAAGAGTTTACTCGCTCGCTAAAAAAATAGTTATGCCGAAGCCTTGACAAAGGCGGCCATTAGAACTAAATATGAAATTTGATTTTGGCAAATTTAGCCGAGCGGATTGGTTGTATTGGGTGTGTTGGGCGGCGATCGCGGGGTTGGCAGGGTATATTTTACTAAGGCTGTTTGTTATAAAATAAAACTTCACTCCGCAGTCAAAAAATAGGATTTAGAAAAATATACAGTCTCAAAAAACGGGCTTTTAGTCCGTTTTTTTAGTTTAACCTTTTGGGGAGAAGAGTTTTCTCAATTTTTTTCTGAATCTCCATTCATTAATGTAATCGGCGAATACCACTGTCAAGCCGGCGACTATGGATTCGGTGGAACCGATAGTGGCGAGCACCCAGCCGTTATGCATGAGACCGAGCAACGATCCGGCTATGCCCATAACCGGAGCGAGAGACGCGCCCATGAGCAAACCCAGTCTGGCGGGGTTGGTAAAATCTTGGATAAGAGCCAGCCTGGTCATGGGCCAGCCTTGATCCACGGTTACTTTCTTGTCTCGTACCAATTTATCCAGATTTCGCCTGTACATGAAGAGCGACTGTATGGCGGTGGTGAGCGAGAGCGCGACCGCGGACAGACCGAATATGACGCCGGCCCAAATTAAACGTCCATCTTGAATTAGTCCTTCAACGGAAAGAGCGCCCCAAGTGGCCAGCGCGAATACAGGTATGAGAATACGGGAGCGCTTGGCCAGTTCGCGCCAGCTGAAGCCGGAGCCGCGCAGGGCCATAAGTTCGGCAGACTCGCCGAGCAGGTCATCGGCGGAGGCGGCAAACAGTTTGCCGATGCCGCGCGCGTATTTTTCCAGGATGTGCGCGACAGGACCCACGATAAGCAATGCTTTGATTATGGTTTGCGCGATTTTAGTGCGCTCGCGGGCGTTGTCGGCAATGACTCTGAAAACCGAATAGTCAATGGCCAGCGGATAGATGATTTCGGACAGCTCGGTCATGAGCCGTTGTTCTTCCGGCTTAATTCCGATGTTTTCTTCATCAATAAGTACCAGCTTTTTAAATCGCAGCCTGTCTTTCAGAATTACCCTAACCGCCTCGTCCAGATCTTCATTGTGTTTTCCCGCTCGCGTTTTATCTTCTTCGTTAAAGATAGGAATATGTTTGTCGCGTAAAAGTTTGGGAAGCCAAGTAACGATATAGTTTTTTTGGCTGTGGACGCTGATAGTATGCACGGCTTTTAGAATAACCTCGGGTGTTCTTTTTACAGTGCGCACGCCGATTGCCTTGCCTTGAGTCAAGATGGCGCGTATTTTTGCTTTATACTCCGGATGAAGCGAAAAAATATACCTGATTTCCATCGGTAAATAATTTTCCCAGTCGCATTCTTCGGGAAGCGAAATCACTTCCATGCGGTAAGTACCGATGGGGGATTCTTTGGGCGGGCGGGTGAAACTTTCAAACATAGAGTAAATTGATGCGAATCTACAAATGAATGCGAATATGACGAATACCTTTTGTCAATACAAAAACTCCCTTAACGGGAGTGTTTGGTTATGCCATTTTTTTGGCCAGTGAACGGCGGCAAGGAGTGCAGATTCGCACGCTTTTGTCATTTACCTTCACAAGTTGAAGATTTGGTTTTTGCTGTCTAGGCACTTTGACGTTTGAGTGGCTGACATGGTTGGCGCGGGCCGCTCCTTTGCCGCAGATCGTGCAAGTTCTGCTCATAGTTTGATAAATTAGATTATTTAAGATATACTAGAATCACTAATCTGTAAATAACTAATCTCACAAATAATTTGAAACAGTTATTGTAAACATACTACACAATAATAATGTATTTGTCAATATGGATTTTGTCACTCTCATTTTTTACTTTATCATTATCATCCCATCAGCCATTATTCACGAGTATGCCCATGGGTGGATGGCGGATCGGTTCGGGGATCCAACCGCCAAATACGCGGGCCGGTTGACGGTCAATCCGCTGGCGCATATTGACTTATGGGGCACTATTCTCATGCCTCTTTTTTTATTCGTTGTGACGCGCGGTTCGTTTTTGTTCGCCTATGCCAAGCCCGTGCCTTACAACCCGTACAACTTGCGGAACCAGCGATGGGGGCCGGCGTTGGTGGGCGTGGCCGGGCCAATGGCTAATTTTTTACTGGCGACGACGTTTGCTGTGGTGTTGCGCTTGGTACCCAATCTTCCAATAAGCCAGTTTTTGTACATCATCGTGTATGCTAATGTTCTGCTTGGGGTCTTCAATCTAGTGCCAATCCCTCCGCTGGACGGTTCCAAGATATTGTATGCCTTGCTGCCGGCTTCGGCGCACGGAGTCAGAGCATTTCTTGATCGCTATGGATTTGTAATTTTGTTGTTTTTTATTTTTTTCCTTTTTGGAATTATTTCTCCGATTATAAATTTTTTGGTTAGGGTGTTGGTAGGAGGATAGGGCGGAATGTCAAATTTCCAATTTCCAATGTCAAATCAATGTCAAAATCCAATGACAATCGTTGGTTTTGACATTTAGTCATTTGAAATTGAATGGAAATTTGACATTTGGATTTTGACATTTTGTCTTGATATGTTTCCCGTTCTCTCCGTCTCCCAATTCATCGAACAGATCAATGGCATTATCGCGGGGGAGTTCATTGTGGAGGGGGAGGTGTCGCAGTATAAAATATCCCAGGGGAAATGGGTGTTTTTTGATTTGAAGGACGAGAGGTCGGTGGTAAACTGTTTTTCCACGGTGTATACGTTGCGCGCGCTGCTTGAGGATGGGATGAAGATTAGAGTAACGGGATATCCAAAAATTCACGATCGAAGCGGACGATTCAGTATTACTGTGCAGGCAGTGGAATTGGTGGGAGTGGGTTCGTTACAGAGAGCGTATCTGCTCCTCAAGCAGAAATTAACTGCCGAAGGTCTTTTTGATCCGGCGAGGAAACGGCCTTTGCCTTTTTTGCCAACGCGTGTCGGCGTCATTGGTTCAAAAGACAGCGCGGGGTTTGGTGACTTCAAACGAATACTTAATAACCGTTGGTCCGGGCTGGAAATTGAGCTTCGGCACGTTGCGGTACAGGGTGAGCAGGCGGTATCTGATATAGTTCAGGCGTTTCAAGAATTCAACAAGGGCGATGAGAGCGACCGGCCGGAGGTGATCGCGCTTATTCGCGGTGGAGGATCAATGGAGGATTTGGCAGCTTTTAATACCGAAGAGGTGGCGCGAGCGATTTATGGAAGCAAAGCGCCGGTGATTTGCGGAGTAGGGCATGAAAAAGATGAAACGCTGGCCGATTTAGTCGCTGATGTGCGCGCCTCAACTCCATCAAATGCCGCCGAACGCATGGTTCCGGATCGCAAGGATTTTATCTCCCAGCTTGATTTTACGCTTGAACATTTAGGGCAAAAATTGGAGCATAAAGTTTTTAATCTCCGCCATGAAGTACTCCATCGTTTAAATGCTATCGCGAGCTATGCCGAAGCGCCTTTGCAGAAGTGCCGTTTATTGGTTGGTTCCTTCTACGGTCTGGTGGGTAAATTGGAAACAACGGTTAAACACAAAGCCGAGTTTATTTTGTCATGTGAGCGTTTGTTGAAAAGTTTTAACCCCGGGCAAGTGCTTAACCGCGGCTACAGCATCACCCGCGGCCTTAAGGGCGCCATCATTACAAACCCGAGCCAAGTGGACGTGGGAGAGGAGATTGTGGTAGAATTGTCTAAGGGGAAAATCCATGGCAAGGTGTCCGGCAAAGAAAAAGAAGGCGAAATGGAACAGGCGGCAATGGCTGTGTGAGTCGGGAATGATAGTTATAAAGGAGTTATAAAGTTGAAAGTTATAAAGTTATAAAGTTCGTATACGTACTTTATAACTTTATAACTTTATAACTTCGTTATGTCCACCAAGTCTTCATCAAAAACAAATTTTTCCGCGCGCTACTCCGATCTTCAAAAGATCGTGGAGTGGTTTGAGAATAAGGAAGTTGATTTGGAAGAGGGAATCAATAAGTTTGAGGAGGGGATGAAGATTGTGAAGGAGTTGAAGGAATATTTGGAGAAGATGGAGAATAAGGTGAGGGAATTGAAAAAAAACATTTAACACCGAAATTACGAAATATTTCGAAATTACGAAATTTAGTAATTTCGATGTTAATCATAAACGCCAATATGAGACTTGTATTTCGTTGGCTCCTAAGTGCTTTGGCGCTTCTGTTCATCGCTTACTATATACCCGGGATCCGAGTGGAAAGTTTTTATACCGCGCTCGTGGCGGCGTTGGTGCTTGGGCTGGCTAACGCGCTTATCAGGCCGATTTTGTTGGTGTTGACTTTGCCGGTAACAATACTCACGCTTGGTTTGTTCACGTTTGTAATTAATGCCCTGCTCTTTTGGTTTGTGTCCACCTTAGTCAAAGGCTTTGACGTGGCCGGTTTCTGGCCGGCGTTTTTTGGGGCGCTCATTATGTGGGTAGTGGGGTGGATTTCAAACAGAATAGCAGATTAGTATATGAAAAACTATTCTTCAAACCGAGCGCAAAAAGGAAAAACCGCGTATCGCACGCCGAGCAGGTGGAAGGCAACACGGCCGGAGAAGTTCAAGAGGGAGTTACAAAGATTGAAAAATCCCAAATATCAGAATAAAATTCCCAAATCCCAATGACCAATGTCCAATCAAATCCCAATTACTCAATGACCAATTTTATTGTTAATCATTCGCATCAGTATCTTTGGGGTTTGGGATTTGGGGCTTGATTGGGTATTGGACATTGGGATTCGGGAATTTTACAAAATATGCTCAATAGCAAAATTATTTACAAAATCATCTCCCTTGGCGGCTCCATCGTGATTCCTCCGGAAGGGTTTAATGTTGAGTTTTTGAAGCAGTTCCGCCAGCTTATCGTTGATCGCGTAAAAAAAGGCGACAGGTTTATTATTGTTGTAGGGGGCGGGTCAACTTGCCGAAAATATCAGCAAGCAATTAACGCGGTTCAGCCGCAGAGCGATATTGATTTGGATTGGCTGGGTATTTACACCACCCACTTGAACGCGCATTTTGTCCGGTTAATGTTTGGAAATTTGGCTCACAAAGAAATAGTTATTAACCCAACCAAGAAAGTAAAAACATTAAAACCAATCATTGTTGTCGGCGGATGGAAGCCCTGTTGTTCCACGGATCGGGACGCGGTATTATTGGCCAAGACTTACGGAACCAAGGAGATGATTAACGCTTCCAACATTGATTACGTCTATACGGCCGACCCAAAAGTTGATCCCAATGCCAAACCAATGCCTTCGCTAACGTGGAAAGAATTGCGCCAAATAATCGGGAATACATGGAAGCCGGGTGCCAACCTGCCGTTTGATCCTAAGGCCGCGGGGGAGGCGGAAAAACTTGGTTTAGCGGTAAAATTTGTAAAAGGAACGGATCTGGCAGAGTTGAAAAACGCGATTAGTCAGGGTAAAATCAGGGGAACAGTGGTTGCTATTTAGATATCCCCAGTCGCAGGCTTGACAATATCAATTTTTCCGCTATAATATACGCAACATAACCATAGACAGCAGGCGGTCGCCTAAGGCGACCTTAATCTCCTGCCGAGGTACAAAACGTTTTTTAACGAAGGTCGATTTGTGCTTATAGTCTGTGGAAAACACAGATTTTTTGTTACTGGCCCGAAATTTACAAGCCGTGAGGCGCAGTAAATTTCATTGACAGTAACAATCCGCCGAAGCCCCAAGGGCGAAGGCGGATACAACAATATATGCCAAAAACCAAACAGCAAAAACAGGTTACAGTCCAGTCCATAACCAAGGGATTGCGCGAGGCCAAGTCCGTGGTGTTTGCCAACTTTCAGGGCCTTAAAGTAAGTGAGGCCGAGGAGTTGCGAAAAAACGCCCGCAAAGAAAATATTGAGGTGCTGGCGGCCAAGAAAACACTGTTAAAGCGCGCCTTTGACGAGGCGGGCTTATCGGGAGTTGACCCATCAGCCTTTCAAGGCGGCATTGCCACATTCTTTGGGAATGACGAGGTAGCGCCGGCAAAAATCGTAAATTCCTTTGCCAAAACCCACGATGTAGTAACTATCTTCGGCGGAGTTTTGGAAGGAAAGTTTATTGACGCGGCCGGTGTCAAAAACCTCGCGGCTCTGCCGGGCAAGACCGAGCTTTTGGGCAGACTCGTCGGCACTTTGCAGGCGCCAATATCCGGCTTTGTCAACGCGCTCGCCGGCAATATCAGAAACATTGTTAACGTACTTAATAACATTAAAGAAGCAAAAGCATAAATTATATGTCTGACGAAAATAAAACCACCATTGAGGTGCCGGAAAAGTTCAAGGCCATCGTGGAACAAGTTGAAAAAATGTCCGTCATTGATCTTTCGGAACTTGTAAAGGTTCTTGAGGACAAATTCGGCGTATCAGCCGCCGCTCCGGCCATGATGATGGCTGCTCCGGCCGCCGGCGCCGCGGCTCCGGTTGAGGAGAAAACAGAATTTGATGTTGAGCTCACTGAAGCGGGTGCGAGCAAAATCAACGTCATCAAGGCGGTGAAGGAAATTACCGGACTCGGTTTGGCCGATGCCAAGGCGTTGGTTGACGGCGCGCCAAAGGTCATTAAGGCCGGCATCAAGAAAGACGAGGCCGAAGCCATGAAGAAAAAGATTGAAGAAGCCGGCGGCAAGGCGACGTTGAAGTAATACGGATTACACAGATTTGTATTGGATTACACCGATTATTAATTAACCGCGACGATAGAGACGGGGCATGCCCCGTCTCTATCGTTGTTTAGGCGGATACTTAATTTTTCGTAAACCAAAACCACCCCGAGTAATCAGGGTGGTTTATTGTAATCTGTGCAATCTGTGTTATTTAAGGGGGATTTGATACAGCGTCCCTCCATCCAACACGTATCCTGTTCCGTTTGGTTCATCAATGACCATGCTAATCGGGTTGTTAAATTCGGACGCGGTGATCTGTGATTTTAGGCGGCCGTTTTTTTCAAAAATAATCAGCCGTTTATTGCCCGGGTCAAGGATGTAGATGTAGTTAAGGTCGGTGTATGACCAGATTTCGGCCGGGGAAGTCATGGCCGGGTCAAGCCCGCTCACGACAAAAGATTCCACCGATCCCTTGCTTAACTTAATAACAGCCCCTTGGCTGTTTATCACAAAGATATCGCCTTCAATGGCAAAACTGACGCTGTTCTGTAAATTCACTGTATTGTCGCGCACCCAAGGCTTGCCCCGTTCAAATCCGGTTCTAGTGGGTTCGTGTTTGTAAATCTGATTATTTTTTTTGTCCAAGCTGTACAATTTTCTGTTGTAAATAACAATATCCGCGATCTCCGCGTCAAGAGACGGGTAATCAATGTCTATTTCTTTCAAACTGTCGTCAACCGGATTATATTTTGCCAGACGTTTGCCATTATATATAAATAAAGCGTAATCCGATTCTTTGGGCACGGCCCCGGCCGTAAAACCCGATGAATTGACGTTTGTTTCCACGCGTTTTACTTTTTTGGTTAGTGTATCATACACAAACAGCGAGGTAGTATTGGCGCTAAAGCCGATAATTTTATTCTGTATTTTTATTATTTCATCAAACGATAGCTTCGGAGCGTCGGTTTTCCAGTCGGTTAAAGCGCTGGCTGGGACTATGCTAATTTTTCTGATTCTGTTCCAAAAAACATCAAGCTCGGAGCGTAATTGATCGCAAGTAAGACGCGCCTCGTCAGCCTTGCAGGGGAGCGCGGCCAAAGTATTTTGAGCTGTTCGCAGTTCACGTTCGGCTAAAGTTGTGTCATTGTAAATCAGCGCGCTTTCCGCGGCGTCTTTCTTCTCCCTGATGAGCTGAAGCGCGGACGCGTATCGGCTCTCGGCTTCAGATCGCTGTTGTTTTAACTTTATATATATGCCGCTTCCGGTGACCGCGATGGCGAGCGCCACGGAGATAACAACCAACAGCTTAGTTAGAAGCGGCAGTCGGCGGATATTTTCCGCGAAAGATTGCCGGGAGCGTCTCCATTCCAAAAGTATGGCCGCTCGGCGGTTGCGGTAGTTGATCATGACAATGAATAACAGAACAGCGGAACGCGCGACGCCGGAGAGAAACTGTATCAAGCCTACGCAAATCCAGAGAAGAGCCCTGGCCGCGTAGCGAAACGCGAACCAAGAAATTTTGAAAAAAGATTTAAGATAAGTTTGCCATGGCGTGGCGGAGAGCGGCTTGGCGGCGGCGCTGTTTTGTCTGACTCGCAAGTGCTGGGAAGCGATGCGGGCCGCGGGCCGCGCGTTTTCTTCATCCTCGGTTTTTAGGTATGTTTGAGTGGAAGCTGACCTTGGGGTTGACTGATTTTCCGCGAAACTGCGTTGCAAACGGGGCAGTAGGGAAGAAGAAAGTATGGAGGCGGTGCGCTGTTCAGTGGAAAGCAACCTGACTAAAGAGCGCGCTGATTCACCGGGATTCGGGCGGTGAATTTTTCGCTGGTCGCGTGCGTCTGTCTGGGGCGTGTAGTTAATTATCACGCCGCCGAAAGATATGTCATTTTTCAGCTCTGATAGAACTCTTTGGACGTGCTCGGCGCTTTGGCGCGGCGGGCGGGTGGTAATTATTTTTTGGAGACGGTCGTGATTAAAGTACTCGCTTACTTGCGGGGTGCTCATGAAGAAATAGTCGCCGGCTCCAATTTTACCCTGAACAATTTGTGAAAATAGCTGACGACTGTCCGCGGCATCGCTGTCGGATTCGTTTTGCGCCACCAAATCCATTTGTTTAAATTCACCCTGTTTATTTTTATAAAGCAAAAGGATGGTTGGTCGTCCGTAGAAGCTAAAAAGTATCTCCGGCGGCCGCAGTACCCCCACCACGCAATGAATGGAATCGTGTTTAGCGGTAAGCGCGAAGGCTCGCTGGTTGATTTTTTCAAGAACGGTTTCCAAAGAAGATTTACCTTCTTCTTCCGGAACTTCGTAGTAGCTGTTTTCAATTTCATCAACAACGTTCTGCAGTTTGGAAATGGAAGAAGTTTCCGCGTCAATAATCTCGCAGACCGCGAAAAAATACCCCTTGGCTCTCTCTTCCGGGGTAGCGGGTTCTGTAATCGTCAAAAGCACGTGCGATTTTTCCGGCTGGCCACCTTCAACAAAAAATTCATGGAGATGCAGAACATTATCCATACTTTGACTTTTATGATTGTTTTTATTATACTATACTTTAAGAAAGTAGTAAACAAAGAATGTCGAACTAATTTAGAATCACCGCCTTTCCAATTATATGCTTGAACAACTATTTGGTTCAACCACGAGGGTAAAACTTTTGCATCTTTTTTTCCAGTATCCGGATCGATCTTTTTATGTGCGAGAGCTGGCGCGCCTTATTTCCACGCAGCTTAACGCCGTTCGCCGCGAGATAAGCAATTTGGAACAGCTTGATTTAATCCAGCCGGCTGAGCCAAAACAGAAGCCGTACAAATACGGCGACGCGAATCCGGGAACTAGCCGTTCCAAGTATTATTGCCTTAACACGGGTTCGCTTCTGTGCTTTGAGATGAAATCTTTGCTGTTGAAGGCAGAGGTTTTGGAGCAGAGCGAGCTTATTGAAGAGATCAAGCGTAAAGCCGGCGACCTGTCGCTTCTTCTGCTCACAGGTATTTTTAGCGGAGATAAATCTGTTGACACGGACATGCTGATCGTCGGCAACTTAAAGCCGGTTTCCATCGCCAAGCTTATTGGCGAATTTGAAGCCAAGTCCGGGAAAACTATCCGCTACACGCTTATGGATGATAAAGAGTTTTCCGAGCGAAGAGAAATTGGCGATAAGTTTTTGTACAGTTTATTTGAAGGAAAACATGTTACGGTCATTGATAATTATGGAATTAATTGATGCGAGCTATGAACGTAGTAGTCAACCTGTCAACAATCGGCAAATCAAGGTTCACCTTTAACAGAGATGATGAATTGATTCACCGCGAAATAAGCTCCCAGGCAAGTAGTGATGTGCTTTTTTCTTTAGAAAAGGAGCTGGTCAGTTTGGGCGCCGGCCTCAAAGACTTGCGAGGCATCGGGGTGGTGATGGGGGCGGGGAGTTTCACCTCCACGCGCGCGGCGGTTACAATCGCCAACACCTTGGCATACGCTTTGCGTATTCCCGTGGTCGCCCTTCCGGCAAATTGGACCACTCCCGAACTCTTGACTAAACTTAAAAAAGCCAAGCCGGGACAGTATGTAAGCGCCACTTACAGCGGGGAGGCGAATATCGGAAAATGACGATCTGTTATGTTATCTGATTATCATCGTTATCGGTTGTATGAAATGGCGCCCGGTCTGTCTATCTGGTTGACTCTTATTTTGAGCGTCGCGCTTTCTTTCATTAAACCGCTATGGATGATATACTTCATAATAGTATTTGACGTGTACTGGGTGTTAAGAGTGGCGTATTTCTCGTGGTATTTAATTTTGTCGTGGAACAGGTTTAGGCGCGCGATTAAAACTCCATGGTTTGAACTGTTGAAAAATGAGTTCCCGCGATGGGAAGAGAAAAAAAACATTGTGCTCCTGCCGCTATATAATGAAGAGTGGCAGGTAATCAAGATAACTTTAACGGCAATTTTAAATTCTACTTATCCCGCGCGCAAGATGCACATCGCGCTTTCCGGAGAAGGAAGGAAGGCGGAACATTGGAGCAAAATACAAGAGCAGGTATGGGCGGAATTTAGCAATAGGTTCGCGGATATATTATTTATAACGCACCCGGACGGACTCGCGGGCGAAATTCCCGGCAAAGGATCAAACGTCCACTACGCGGAGAAGGAGCTGAAAATTTACGCGGACGAACGCGGTTGGAATTATGAGGACATGATAGTTTCGGTTTTTGACGTGGATACCATCGTTCACCCCGAATACTTCGCGCATCTGACCTACATGTATCTCCGTCATCCCAATCCGACGCGCAGCTCTTTTCAGCCGATTACTTTGTACAATAACAATTTATGGGAATCTCCGTCCGTGCTCCGAATCATGGCGTTCGGCACCACGTTTTGGGTTCTTTTTAATCTGGCCAGGCTGGACAACCTGATTACTTTTTCCTCGCACAGCATGAGCTTTAAGGCCATCGTGGATTGCGGAGGACACTCAAAAAATATCGTTACCGAGGATACCAGAATTTTTTATCAGTGCTGGTTGAGATATAATGGAGATTATGAAGTTACGCCTTTGTACGTGCCGGTGTCTATGGACACGGTCAGAGAAGGGGGCGTTATAAAAAGTTTGAAGAACCTATATTACCAACAGCGCCGCTGGGCCTGGGGAACGGAGCACATACCTTATCTTTTATGGCAGTTGAGACAGCGCCCGGAAATTCCTTGGCGCAAGAAATTTACCATTCTGTTTAATGAATGGGAAGGGAAGTGGAGCTGGGCGGTGGTGGCCATACTTATAACGATCATCGGCCGTCTGCCGCTTTGGGTGGCCGGAGAAGAAATAAGACAAAGCGCTCTTTTTTTCAACGCGCCATATGTCTTGGAAACTCTGATGACGCTCGCCATGGCAGGACTCTTTATCTCGGCCCTTATGAGCCTGCTAATTCTTCCGCGCCGTCCGGACAGTCAGCCCAAACATATGTATTTAAATATGCTGTTGCAATGGATATTGCTCCCGTTCTCGCTCATATTTTTTTCGTCTTTACCATGCCTGGACGCCGTTACCCATCTAATGTCCGGTAAATATCTGGGGTTTAACGTGTCGGTGAAGAAGAGAACATAAGAAAATGTCAAAATCCAAAATCCTAATGCCAAATCAAGTTCAAATGACTAAAATCCAAATTCTCTTGTGTCATCCCGAGGAGCGACCTCAAGGAGCGACGAGGGATCCCATTGATTGGTAGCGCCAGCCTTAATTCTAGGGGATCCCTCGTCGTACCTCCTCGGGATGACAATGTGTTTGATTTTTGGATTTTGGATTTGATTTGAACTTAGGATTTTGAACTTTGAACTTAATATCCAAATATTATGTTCCGAAAACTAATGATGGTTATATTTATCGTTGTTTTGGGGTTGGGGGTGGTTGGGTGGCGGATGTATAAGACGGGGAAATTACAGGAAGCGCTGGTGCAAAAGTTGGGGTCTAGAGTATTTGAAAAACAGGAAGAGATGAATTTGGTTTATCAAGCCCTTGGGTTTAAAGAGCCGCGGACCTATTTGGTATTGTTTTTAAATAATACGGAAATGCGTCCGGGCGGGGGGTTCATTGGGGCCTATGCCGCCGTTCGCGTGGACAAAGGCACGCCGCATATTTTAAAAGTGGAGGGCACGGAAATTTTGGATAATCGCGCTCCGCGCAATGTATCCTCGCCGCCGCCGGAGGCGCTTAAGAAATATCTTTATATTGAGCGCTGGAATTTCCGCGACAGCAATTGGTCCCCTGATTTTGCCTCTTCGGCCGCTAAGGCCATGGAATTATATGCTCTGGAAAACGGCACGGCCGCTTCAGAGATAACCGGAGTGATAGGCATTACTCCGACCGTTCTGCAAGAGGTTTTGCGTTTGAGCGGCCCGGTTCGCGTGGGCGGAGAATTGTACACGGCCGATAACGTGGTTCAGAAATTGGAGTACGAGGTGGAATACGGATACGCCAGGCGAGGCATCAGCTTTGATGATCGCAAGAAAGTTTTGGCGGATATGACTCACGCGCTGGTGTCGCGTCTGCGTTATGACGTGTTCAGAAACTGGTCCAAGTATTTGGGATTGGCCGGGGGAATGGCTAAAGAGAAACATATTATCGTCTTCGCGTTGGAACCTGACACGCAAAGAGTGTTAATGTTAAAAAATTGGGCCGGAACAATGAAAAGCGCGGATGGGGACTATTTACTTTGGGCGGACGCGAATCTGGCTTCACTGAAAACTGATCTGGCAATGGATAGGGAGCTGTCTTACTCAATAACCCCAACCAGCTCCGGACGCGCCGTGATCAGCGCCGGCTACATGGCAAAGGTGAAAATGAAATATATTCATAAAGGCAAGTTTGATCAGTTCACCACGCGTTATCGCACTTACGCGCGCGTGTACACGCCTATGGGTACTGTTTTTTACAAAGTCAAAGGGTCGTTGCGCAACGACAGAACCACCGACCCGGGAACGGTTGATCAAGGCGTGGAGAACGGCAGACAATGGTTTGGCGCTTTTATTTCCATTGAGCCCGGCAAAACAGGCGAGCTTGAGTGGCAGTTTTATCTGTCACCTCGGGTAAGCGATCAGATTCGCGCCGGAACATACAAACTTCTCGCGCAAAAACAGATTGGAACGATCGCTAACGGTTTGACTTTGAATTTAAATTTTGGTAAAAAAGTCATATTCGCCTCGCCGGGAGAGCCGCAAGATCAGCACGGAGACACACAATACCGGATTGCTGCTGATTTGAGGGAGGATAGGGAGTTTGAGGTAAAATTAGATGATTAGTTTTCAATCTATGTTCATCAAAAAAATCGGAATTGACCTTGGTACAACTAATATTTTGGTTTATGTGCCGAAAAAAGGGATTGTGGTGAATGAACCGAGCGTGGTGGCGATTTCCAAGGGGGACGGCAAAGTTTTGGCGGTCGGGCTTGAAGCCAAGGACATGATAGGCAGGGCCCCGGATACCATTATTGCCGAGCGGCCTCTAAAAGACGGGGTCATTGCTAGTTACAAAACCACCGAAGCCATGTTGCGTTATTTTATTAACAAAGCGTTGGGCGGAGTTCATTTGTTTCGTCCCGAGGTTATGATCGCGGTTCCGGCAGGCATCACTTCCACGGAGCGGCGCGCGGTTATTGACGCCACTATCGCGGCCGGAGCGCGGGCGGCTTATATTATCAAAGAGCCGATTGTGGCGGCCATCGGCGCTGATATTCCGATTGGCGCGGCCTCCGGACATATGATCATAGATATTGGCGGGGGCACGGCCGAGATCGCGGTCATATCGCTTGGCGGCATTGTATCTTGGGGTTCGGTCCGAGTGGGCGGGATCAAGTTTGACATGGCCATCAGCGAGTATGTCAGACATAAGTACAATTTGGCCATTGGCGAAAGGACATCGGAAGAACTAAAGATCGCCATAGGCTCCGCGCTTTTCATGGATAAGCCCTTAACGTTTGAGATTAAAGGACGAGATATGATCACCGGACTGCCGCGCATCATTACCGTTAACTCCGATGACACCACCGAAGCTCTGCAAAGGGATCTGGAAAGCCTGATTGACGCGATTAAGGAGGTGTTGCATAAAACACCGCCCGAGCTTTCGGCAGACGTGATTGAAAAGGGGATAATTCTTTCCGGAGGTTCGGCGCAACTGCTCAACTTGGATGAACTTATTTCGCAAGCCACCGGAGTCCCGACCTACGTGGCCGAAGAACCCCTGTTATGCGTGGCCAAAGGCGTCGGCATCGCGCTGGAGAATTTGGAGAATTATAAAAGGAGCATACTAGCTACTAGATAATCCAAACCTGCAAATTTTTATCCGAATCTACGAACATCCAAAACCTGCAAATATCGTTATTGTCATCCCGAGCGAGCATCACAGCGAGTCGAGGGGTCGTTTGACCTATGCGACAAAGGTCAAGGGATTCCTCCATTCGCCTTGAGGCTCGGTCGGAATGACAATTAGTTTGTAGTTTTCGGATTTTAGCAGGTTCGGATGAGTATTTGTAGATTCGAATTATGCTCATCGGTATTGAAGCGGATCATGCCAACAGGTTGGATCGCACCGGGGTGGAGGAGTATTGTTGGCAGATTATTCAACATTTGAAAAAACAGATACCCTTGGAGGAGAGGGTTGTTTTGTATTCCAGGAGTCCGTTGATCGGGGAACTCGGCGATTTGCCGTCTAATTGGGAGAATAAGATCCTGCCGTGGAAATTTAAAAAATTGTGGAGCCAGTTCCGCCTTTCCTATGAATTTTTGCGTCATCCGCCGGATGTTTTTTTTGCTCCGGCCCAGATGGTTCCTTTAATTTATCCGAAAAATACCATAGTGATGGTGCATGATAGCGCGTTTATGGCAGAGCCGAAGGCGTATAATTTTTGGGGAAGACAATATTTGAAATGGATGAACACAAAAATTGTTCATCGCGCGAAATTGGTTGTTACTTCTACGGAGTTCAATAAAAAGGAGATGTTAAAATACTATTCTGTTGAGGAAGCCAAAATTGAGGTAGTGCCGCTGGCTTATGATGATTCCAGGTTTAAATTACCTCCATCTGAAGAAAATGCTAATACAATATCGCGAAAATATTCTCTGCGACAATCATATCTTTTATTTACGGGAAGGCTGGAAAGAAAGAAAAACGCGTCCAGAATCGTGAGAGCGTTTGGGATATTGAAACACAACAATGCCGGCAATCAGCACATCAATAATCTTCAGTTAGTCTTGGCCGGCAAACCGGGTGTTGGGTATAATGAAATAAAAAGCGCTATCGCCGATTCTTTTTATAAATCCGACATTAAACTTTTGGGTTGGGTAGATGGAGATGGTTTGCCATTGTTGATGAGCGGAGCTGCGGCATTTATCTTCCCCTCTCTTTATGAAGGATTCGGCATACCGATTTTAGAGGCTATGGCGTGCGGCTGCCCGGTAGTCGCGTCGGTAGGGTCAGCTTTGCCGGAAGTAGGAGGAGACGCGGCTGTATACGTAAACCCATTGGACGTTGACGACATGGCGCGCGAGATATTTAATCTAGTAACGGATGAAGCAAAGAGAAATAAATTAATTAGCAATGGCTTTGAGAGAGTAAAACGGTATTCCTGGGAGAAAACGGCGGCCCGATTGGCAGAGATAATATGTAACGCCGAAATAGCGAAATTATGAAATGTGGAAAGATGAACAAGGTTGCGGAAGAACGAGGTTTTTGGTATACTAGGTGTGATAAATTCCAAGCCTCAAACCCTAATGACCAATCAAATCGCTGGCTCCATAGTCCCCCGACGTCACAGGAGGGGGCTGTGGAGTCTAAATGTAAAGAGTAACAAACAGTTGGGCTCCACAGCCTCGCCTCGGGCTTTTCGTATTTACAGTAGTTTTGGATTTTAGTCATTTGAACTTGATTTGACATTAGGATTTTGAACTTTGAATTTTAGGTTGGGGTAATTGGGTATTTCTAAAGTTATGTCCATTATCGGTCATGAGAAGATTATCTCGTATTTTGACAGGGTTATTTCCGCTGACAATGTGGCGCAGGCTTATTGTTTTGTCGGGCCGGATGAGGCGGGGAAGAACGCGGTCGCGAATTATATTGCCGGCAAATTATTGCGAACAATCGCGGACCGGTTGAAGACACATCCGGATTATATTGTTGTTCAGCGAGAAGAGGACGAAAAGACCGGCAAATTAAAAAAGGATATCACCGTTAAGCAGGCGCGGGATTTGCGAGAAAGACTGCAGAGAAAATCTTGGATGAATGGTTACAAGATTGCCGTGATTGATGAGGCGGAAAAATTGAACGAGGAATCAGGCAACGCTCTTTTAAAGATACTGGAAGACGCGGGGCCAAAGACGGTTTTTTTTCTTTTGACAACGGATGACAACGCCCTTTTGCCGACAGTGCGCTCACGCAGTCAGATTTTTTATTTAGCTTTGACACCTGTTGATAAGATTGCCAAAGGGCTGTTAGAGCGCGGTATTGATCCTAAAGTCGCTAACGAGGCCGCCAATCTTTCTTGGGGCAGGCCGGGCCGGGCATTGCGCTTGGCCATGGACGCGGAGGCCAAAGAGGAGTATAATAACGAGCTGTCCAGATGGGAAAATATTATCGGTCAGCCGTTTCATGTAAAATTAAAAGAGGTGGAAGATCTGTTTAAAGACAAAGAAGACACCGGCCGTGTCCGGGAGGCGCTTATAGAGAAGCTTGGGATATGGATGATGATATGGCGAGAAATTTTGTTGGCTAGGATAGGCGTGCCGCGGAGAAGGCTCACGGCAAGCAACGCCTTGGGTGATAAAATCACCTCACGGCCGTTTGAGATAGCCGGTATTATTGAAAAATTTAAGCAGGCTCGCGTGTTGGCGCGCCAAAATATAAATCCAAGATTGGTAGTAGAAAATATTTTGATCTCTGTGATCTAAATTTATGAAAATACTAAGAAAAGAGTTTTATTTGGTGTTAATTCTCGGGGCAATGGTACTCTTGGGCGCCGGTTGCATCAAGTTTGGCACCACTACCAGAGGGCCAAACGGCGTGTTTAGATCAGCCAATAAGGGTGATAGTTGGCAATCAGTGTCCGCGTATCCCACCGCGCAGGGGGTGAAGAGCATTTCGGGGGTAAAAGTGTTCAGAATTTTTACCGACCCCGGCGATCCAAACGCGTTTTATCTGGGTACGCGCGGTCAGGGGCTGTTCTACAGCTATGACAAAGGCGACAGTTGGCAAAATGTGGCGGCCATGAATAATAAATTTATATACGGCGTGGCTGTTGATCCGCGAGATAAATGCACTATATATGTGACCGATGGACCTAATATTTTTAAGACAACCGACTGTTCGCGCACATGGCAAACGGTATTCACGGAAGCGAGGCCGGAAGAGAGATTTGTTTCACTGTCTGTTGATTACGGCAATTCATCTTTAATTTATGGGGCGCAGTTGGGTGGCGATATAATTCGCAGTTTGGATGCCGGCCGAAGTTGGACGACTATCAAACGTTTTGGGTTTGAGACGCGTTATATGACCGTTGATCCATTCACTCCGGAGCGCGTGTATGTCGCGAGTTACAGAAATGGTTTGTGGAGGTCTGATGATCACGGTATAAATTGGACGGACTTGAGCGCTGATTTTGAAAATTTCAGCGAGAGCAAAAATTTCTACAAGCTGGTATTGAATCCGGCGCAGAGGGGAGGTTTGTTTTGGGTATCTAAGTTCGGGATTCTGCGCTCCAATGATGCCGGCACGAGCTGGCAGGCCATGCGCCTCTTAACGCCGCCGGGGAGCGTGAATATATACGGTTTTGTTATTAATTCCAGAAATCAGAATGAAATGTATTACACTGGCACAATCTTAAGCGACGAGCAGCAAAATATCCGTTCCACGTTTTATCGGTCCACTGATGGAGGAACCACATGGGTGACCAAAAAACTCCCCACCAACACCATACCCGTGGATATGCTGGTTCACAAACAAGAGGGGGGCACATTATTTTTAGGGTTTACTGATACACAATAATAAATAACAGCGAAATTACGAATTTATTACGAAATTTACGAAAGGTAAATGGTTAGTAGCGACCTTAAATCTAAATATGTAGTTAGGAGGGAAGACCTGTTGTATCCAGACCTAAGTTTTAGGATTGTAAAAGTGTTATTTGAGGTATATAAGGAACTTGGACCGGGGCATCAAGAGAAATATTATCAGCGTGCGACGGCGTTGGGCCTTACCAATGAAAAATTAAAACACAAGGAGCAATTGTATGTACCATTGGTATTTAGGGGAGTAAAAATTGGCAAGAATTTTTTAGATTTTTTAGTTGAAGACGTAATTGTGCTGGAACTAAAAAAAGGTGAATTTGTGCCATCAATAATTTATCAGCAGGTTGAAGAATATTTGCGATCCATAAATAAACCGTTAGCAATAGTAGCAAATTTTACTTCTAAAGGTGTGCGCTATAAAAGAGTGATAAACAAAGACTACAAAGATATTTCGTAATTTTCGTAATAAATTCGTAATTTCGCTGTTAAGTGAGTTTAATACAATCGATCCTATGAATATCCTTGACCATAAACACGATTTTGACAAAATCATTGATTTTCTCAAGAGTGATATCGCGGGTTTGCGCACCGGGCGGGCTTCGGCTGTTATTGTGGAGAATGTTTTTGTGGAGGCGTATGGATCCAGGCAGTCGCTCAAAGCAGTGGCTTCAATCACTATTCCAGATCCAAAAACAATTAATATTGAACCGTGGGATAAAAGTATTCTGGCGGCAGTTGAAAAGGGGATCAGGGATTCTGGCACTGGGCTGAATCCCACCAATGATGGACGGCTTATCCGCTTATTTTTGCCCGAGCTTACCAGCGAACGCCGACAAGAACTTATTAAAGTGCTCCACCAAAAACTGGAAAACGCCCATATTTCCGTTCGCAAGACGCGAGAGGAAGTAAAAGAGCTGATATCTATGGCCGAGGAAAGCGATGAGATTAGGGAAGACGAAAAATTTAAATTGCAGGAGGACTTGGAAAAGATGGTGAAGGAGTATAATGACAAGATTAAGATGATCGGAGACGAGAAGGAGAAGGAGATTAATACGGTTTAGGCAGTGTTTGTGTTGGTTGAAGGGGTAAAAAAGAGCTTAAGGCGGGGACAGTTGCTTCCTTGTTTTTTGGCTTGAATTATGATACAATTGGATTGTCCGCGAAGTGGAATAAATGAAAAATATTAGTTTTATGACAATTCATGATTTTATCAAAAAAAGGAAATATTTGGTCTGGTGGGTAAAAGATTATAATAAACTTGGCCCCGAATCAATAGTGGAAGCAACTCTTAATTATGGCGATTGGGACGATGTTAAGGCTCTAAACAAGATACTTGGTATTAAAAAAGTTGCCAAAATTTTTCGCGCCAAATCCCCCAAGTCAAAAATGGGTCGCACGAATTATTTTCCGGAAGTGACTCATTATTTTAATCTTTACTTCAATAAATATGCTCCATCCCGAGATAATGACAAAAGAGCAAAATGAACTGCTGTGGTTTTTAAAAAAATTTGGGAAAGAGTACGGATTGGTTGGAGGTACGGCCATAGCTTTACATATCGGTCATCGCCGTTCGATTGATTTTGATTTGTTCACAGAAAAAGAATTTGATGGCAAATTATTGGAGAGGAAAGCGAGGCGAATTGTAAAAATAGATAAGATCTTAAAAAACAAAGAAAGCGAGTTTACTTTTTTTACCCAAAAAGTTAAGATAACGTTTTTTAGCTATCCTTTCTCTATTGATTATAAAGAAAATTTTGACAACATCATTAAAATGCCCGATCTTTTAACTCTATCGGCCATGAAAGCTTTCGCGTTGGGGCAGAGGGCAAAATGGAAAGATTACGTTGATCTGTATTTTGTAATGAAGGATTTTTTTACGTTTCAAAAAATAAGCAGGGCAGGGAAAAAAATATTCGGTTCGGAGTTCAATGAAAAATTATTCCGTCTTCAATTGTCATATTTTGACGATGTGAGTTATGAGGAAGAAGTTAAATTTTTGCCCGGTTTTGAAGTAAGCGACAAAACGATCAAAAAAGAATTAATTGAGTTTAGTTTGGGGTGAATCCGAATTGCGTTAAACAGCATCTGTATTTTTTTGATAAATTTTATGCCTAGAATACTAGGAGAAACCTATCGCGAGCCGCGGC
>Ga0075971_125_pt1 | contig 23055 bp, 21 predicted proteins | sample RifGroA2_FD_67997 | JGI IMG/M metagenome (GOLD analysis project Ga0075971, IMG submission 67997) | Parcubacteria (Magasanikbacteria) bacterium GW2011_GWA2_46_17
AATTGTCCGCAGCGCGGACAATTTCGGCAGAAACGAAGGCCGGAAAGGAGAAAAAATAATGGTGGAGTATACCGACCCCAATCCGTTTAAGGAATTTCACATCGGGCATTTGATGTCTAATGCCATTGGCGAGTCCATCGCGCGTTTGGAGGAGGCGAGCGGCGCGAAAGTTGTTCGCGCCTGCTGGCAGGGCGATGTCGGTCTCCATGTCGCCAAGGCGATTTGGGGGATGAAGAAGATGGTGAATAATGATTCACGATTCACGATTCACGATTTAGGAACGGCCTACAAAAATGGAGCGGAGGTGTATGAAAAAGACGGAGATGCAAAAAAGGAAATTGAGGAGTTGAACCGGAAGATTTTTGAAAAGTCAGACGCCGAGGTGAACAATCTCTACGAGGAGGGGCGGAAGATAAGCTTGGAGCACTTTGAAGAAATTTACAAAAAACTTGGTACCCATTTTGATTACTACTTTTTTGAGGGGAAGGAAGGGCGAGACGGCGAAAAAATTGTCGCCGAATTTTTGAAAAAAGGGGTCTTTGAGAAGAGCGAAAATGCTATTGTTTTTCGAGGTGAAAAATACGGTTTGCATACGCGCGTGTTTATCACCTCGCAAGGTCTGCCGACATACGAGACAAAAGAGTTGGGTCTCAATAAAGCAAAATTCGCGAAGGAGCCGGACTTGAGCCAGTCAATAATTATTACCGCCAACGAGCAGAACGATTATTTCAAGGTTGTTTTGAAGGCGATGGAGGAAATCTATCCCGAAATTGCGAAAAAAACAAAACACATTTCTCACGGCCTGCTTCGGTTTGCGTCCGGCAAGATGTCATCACGAACAGGCAATGTTATCACCGGCGAATCGCTTATCACGGCGGTGGAGAATTTAGTGATGGAGAAAATAAAAGAGCGGGAGTTGTCGGCCGAGGAAAAACAGAAAATTGCCGAGACGGTGGCGATTGGCGCGATAAAATACTCAATCCTTCGAGCGGGAATCGGAAGCGACATTATATACGATTTTGATAAGTCCATTTCTTTTGAAGGCGATTCTGGGCCGTATCTCCAATACACCTACGCAAGGGCGAAGTCGGTTTTAACAAAAGCTGAAAGATTGACTGAAGGACACCCGGTGTCCACAGGTACTGTGGACACCGGGTGTCTACAGGTCGGTAATTTGGAAAGATTACTTTACCGTTTTCCCGAAGTGGTGGAGCGCGCCGCCAAAGAGTTTGAACCGCACTTTGTCGCGACCTACCTCATAGAGCTTTCCGCCGGCTTCAACAATTTCTACGCTCATAACAAAATTATCGGTTCGGACGAGGAAAGTTATCGGCTAGCCCTAACCCAAGCGGTTTCCATTACCCTAAAAAACGGCCTCTGGTTGCTCGGTATCCAAGCGCCGGAGAGGATGTAAAGGTGATTTTGATTTCTCAAAATCACATAAAGACGCTAGAATAAGACATTCCAGCGTTTTTTTATGACTCAAACCAAAGAAGACAACAATCAAAAAAATAATCCTGCCGAGCGAGAGGAAGCAATTTTTAAATTCTGGCAAGATAACAAGATTTTTGAAAAATCTCTTGCTAAACCTGCGCCAAAAGGCGAGTTTGTATTTTACGACGGTCCTCCATTCGCGACAGGACTTCCGCACTACGGCCACATTCTAGCCGGCACGATAAAAGATGTCATACCTCGTTTCAAAACTATGCAGGGGTACCATGTGCCGCGCCGGTGGGGGTGGGATTGCCACGGACTTCCGGTTGAGAATTTGGTTGAAAAAGAACTCTCGCTTCGGTCAAAAAAAGACATTGAAACTTACGGGCTGGAGCGTTTCAACGCGGTGGCCAAAAAGGGTGTTATGCGCTTCGCGGATGAGTGGCAAAAACAAATTCCTCGACTTGGCAGGTTCGTTGATATGGAGAACGACTACAGAACAATGGACGCGAGTTACACTGAATCCGTCTGGTGGGCGTTTAAGACTCTTCACGCCAAAGGACTGATTTATAAGGGGTTTAAATCCATGCACCTCTGTCCTCGGTGCGAAACGACGCTCTCAAACTTTGAAGTTTCCCAAGGATACAAGGACATCACTGATATTTCTGTTTACGCGAAATTTGAAGTGGTTAGTGAGCCGGGCACTTTTTTTCTCGTTTGGACGACAACGCCGTGGACTCTGCCGGGGAATGCCGCTTTGGCGGTCAATCCAGACGCTAAGTATCTTAAGGTTAAGATTGGGCAAAGTAGCTATATAATTGCCGAATCAAGAATTGCCGCGCTCGCAGAGCGGTATGAAGTGATTGAAACACTGCCAGGTCGGAGATTTGTAGGCGAGTCGTACAAACCGCTTTTTGATTATTATCTCGGGGCCAAATTGCCGGACATGGAAAACGCTTTTTTGGTGTACGGTGCCAAATTTGTTGCTACTGACGAAGGGACGGGAATTGTTCACATCGCGCCGGCGTTTGGCGAGGACGATTATAACCTTGCTAAGGAAAAGAAACTGCCGTTTATTCAACACGTAGCGCCAAACGGCGTTTTCAAAAAAGAGGTCAGGGATTTCGCGGGACTGCCCGTAAAGCCAAAAGGCAACCCGAGGGAAACCGATCAAAAAATAATTGAGAACCTCTCAAATCGTCTGCTTGTCTACCGAACCGAGAAGATTGCTCACTCTTATCCTCATTGTTGGCGATGCGACACGCCACTTTTAAATTACGCTACCTCTTCGTGGTTTGTTCGGGTGACAGAGCTCAAGAACAAACTTGTTGCCGAGAATGAAAAAATAAAATGGGTGCCGGAAGCGGTCGGTAAGTATCGTTTTGGCAACTGGCTATCGGAGGCCAGAGATTGGGCAATTTCCCGCTCGCGATTTTGGGGTGCGCCGATCCCGGTTTGGCGGTGTGAAAAATGTGGGGAGGAAACAGTGATTGGTTCAATTGATGATTTGAAAAAGCGTCTACCGCCACGGAATCGCTATTTTGTGATGCGTCACGGCGAGGCCGACAACAATGTGATGAACATAATAAGCAGCGAGTCTGGAAATCCCCATCACTTGACGGAGCGGGGAGTAGCGCAGGTTAAAAAGGCGGCGCAAAGTTTAATCGGCCAAGGAGTGGAGGTAATTTTAACATCGCCATTTGTTAGGACGGAGGAGACGACCAAATTGGTCGCTGATATCTTAAAACTTCCCGAAAATTCCGTAATTACCGACCAGCGGATTAGAGAAGGGAAATTCGGCGTATTCAATGGCCGGCTGGTTCCCGAGTATCACGCGTTTTTTAAAAACAACCTCGAGCGATTTGAGAAAGCTCCGACTGGCGGGGAAACCTACGCTGATATCCAAAAAAGGATGGGAGAGTTTATTTACGATATTGACCGGCGTTATTATGGCAAGACCATTCTTATCATCACCCACGATTCGCCGGCTTGGCAGCTTTTTTCGGCGGCTAATGGAATGGTTCCGAAAGAAGCTATTTATTTTAGAGGCGAGGATGAGTTTTTTATAAAAAACGCCGAAGTGAAAAAGCTTAATTTTACGCCTTTGCCCAACGATGAGGGTTTTCGGCTTGATCTCCATCGACCTCACATTGATCGGATGACTTTTTCTTGCCAGTGCGGTGGGGAGACGAAACGGGTGTCGGAAGTCTTTGACTGCTGGTTTGAGTCCGGGTCAATGCCATTCGCCTCCAATCATTACCCGTTTGAAAATTTGAACGCGTTTAATCCGAAGCCAGGGCTTTTCCGGCGGCCGCGCGGTTACCCGGCTGATTTCATTGCCGAGGGGTTGGACCAGACGCGCGGATGGTTTTATTCAATGCTTGTGTTAGGCGTCGCATTGTTTGGGCGGGCGCCGTACCGGAGCGTTGCGGTGAATGGCACAGTTCTTGCCGAGAATGGCGAGAAGATGTCCAAGCGACTTCAAAATTACCCCGATCCGATGGCGGTGGTGGAGAAATACGGCGCCGACGCTTTACGCCTCTATCTTTTGTCGTCGCCGGTAGTGCGCGGCGAAGAGCTTCGGTTTTCTGAAAGCGCCGTCTTAGAAGTTAAACGCAAAGTTTTGGATCGTTTGGAAAATGTTTTGGCATTTTATAAATTATACGAGGTAGAAAATTCTAAATCCGAAACTCTAAATTCTAAACAAATCCCAAATCCCAAATCCCAAATCCCAAACCAAAATCATGTTTTGGATAATTGGATACAAGCCAGGTTAAATCAATTAGTCGGTGAGGTAACGACAGGATTGGAAAATTATGAATTGGACAAAGCGGCGCGGCCGATTGCTGATTTCGTTGATGATTTGTCCACTTGGTATTTGCGCCGGTCGCGGGAGCGGATTAAGGCAGACGGTGAAGCCGGTCGCGCCGCCCTCCAGACCCTCGGCTTTGTTTTGGCCGAGCTTTCAAAAGTTATGGCGCCGTTCACGCCGTTTTTTGCCGAGTATCTGTATAAAGAAACGCAAAATGCAAAGTGTAAAAATCAAAATGACGATTTAAAATTTAAAAATGGAGAATCCGTACATCTGGAGAAATGGCCAAAAATAAACGAAAAATTAAAAGCGCAGAATGAAAAATTAATCGGGGAGACGAAGGAAGTAAGGAGAATAGTGTCAATCGCACTTGAAGCCCGCGCCAAGGCGAATATAAAAGTGAGACAGCCGCTTCAAAAGCTAAAAATTAAAAGCGAAAAATTAAAAGCGCGGCAAGAGCTATTGGAATTGATAAAAGACGAGATAAATGTCAAAGAAGTTTTGTTGGACGGAAAAATTCAAAATGAAGTTGAGCTTGACATAGCGCTTACGCCGGAACTCAAGCGGGAAGGAGAACTTCGTGAAGCTATTCGGACAATTCAGGAACTTCGCAAGGAGAAAGGACTGAAACCTGCGGAATTGGCGACACTCGTGACTTCCTCAAAAATTGCCGCAACCGGCTTGCTTCAAGGGTTTGAGTCTGAAATAAAAAAAACGGCGTCGCTTGCGCGGATTGAGCACGGAGTGTCTGTGACGGGCGATTTTGAATTAAAATAAAAAACACCGACGCGGTTTGCGTCGGCGGTTCAGGGACTTAAGCTCCAAGAACCTTTTCAAACAGAACTTTTTCTCGCTCAAACACACGGTACGGTTTGAAGAGTTGTGACCACTCCACATGCATATCGGAGCACCTATCAGTGCCGAACAGAGAAAGTAACTTCTCGTTCCAGCGCTCAATGGTGTGCGTGTCCGAATCCAACTTGCTTGTCCAGTGCAACCGTCCTTCTGGGATAATATCCTCGATAGAGACAAGTTGAGGTTCATCGTGTTTTATTTTTTCCATCAATCCTCCGATGAGGTCAAATCCGTCAAGCCTGTCATATCGGGTCTCTCTGGCAAACCTTGAGCCACTTGAAGGTTCAAACGCATTGAATGATGCCAGTTGGACAATCCTGTATGCATCCTCTCGTCCAATACCCACCGTAGTGCCGTGCCGCACAAGAAACTCCTTTGCTTCATTGGATGCGTAAGTGCCGCGCGCGTCAATGATTTCGCGCAGCATGTTGTCGGGGTAGACAACAAGCCCCTCAATGACTTTCGTCATAGTTCCGAGCGCTTGCACAGTGACATGGAAAAGGTCTGGCCACGCGACTCTCTCTACGCTTGACTGCTCAATAGCCCGTTCTTCCCATGTTACGATGTTCCATTGCAGTGAACTAGCATACCCAAACGCCAGCCGAGCCATTCCTTCCGTGTTTTCGGCCAGAACGGTGTTTTTCTTATGCGGCATCGCCGATGAGCCCTTCTGCTTTTTTCCGAATGGCTCGTGCCAAAGCGGTTTGCCGCTACGCGCGCCGAGGCGCACATCGAGCGCCACCTTATGGCATACCAAGACGAGGTTCATGAGGGCGGAGGCAAGCGGCGCGTAGAGTCCGCGTGGCATAATCTGAGTTACTCCGTATAGCGGTTTTAGCCCAACAATTTCCAAAGCCCGCTTTTCAATTTCCGGAGATACACCACTGTGGTTGCCGGTCGCGCCAGAGAGCTTTGAGTAAGAGGTTGCCTCCTCTGATACGCGATTAAGTATGGAAAACGTCGTGTCCACCTCCTTGTACCAGGTGGTACACCGTCTCCCAAACGATTGGAGTTCTGCTTCCTGTCCGTGCGTCCTACCATTCATCGGCAGGTATCTGTACCAGAGCGCTTTCTTCTTAAGAGATTCAAGCAGGTTTTTGGCAAGCTCGCAGACGACACCTAAGGAATCTTTGAGCGCTAATGCGAATGCCGGTTCCTCGGTATCGTACGATGTAAGTCCTTGATGGAAGTACTGCTGGAGTTCCGCTGGGATGAAACGTATCCGTTCCTCAAGCCAAGCGTTCAAGTCGTGGTGAAGGACTTTCTCTCGTTCTCTCCACCACGCAATGTCGCACGGGTTCTGCTCAAGCGCGTTTTTGATTTTAATGTAAATGCCCGAAGGTATATCGCCCGCGTTTTCCCGTGCCAGTATGACCGCGAGTTCTGCGTTCTGCCACCGTTTAACTTTTTCGCGATCTGACCAGATTCCCGCAATTTCAGAATGTTCGTATCGTTCAGTCATAAACTTTCCCCTTTCAAAGCCGCATACGATGCGACGGTCTATTCCTCTGTCATCTTACTTTTATATTACCTGCTGTCAAATTCTTGACTATCAGAGGTAGACGGTTTAGAGTAGCGGTGGAAGACGGCTAACTTACTGAAGTATGAAAAACACTCTTAATTGTTGAGCATTCGTCTGGTAATGTCATTGCCGAGTTCTGTGAGGTCAATGAAAGTTTTGATACCGTTTGCCGCTTGTGGCATGAGTATGGTTGCGGAGGAACACCGATTGATCTCATTGAGGCTAAACTGCCTGACGAGCTCTTGCCAGATAAAGCAGGTAAATGGTTTTTGCCGCTAATGGTTCTTGTTTGGGTTCAGGGACGGAATTACGGTCTCAAGATGGCTACCAATATTTTACGCTCTGAAGGGTTAGTTGGTTGATTGATTTTCATCGCCACAATCATCCCCGCAACGCGCCGTTGCGGATTTTTTTATTGAAACCTTAGAATGAACTGGTCTTTTTGGTTTGTTATGGGACTGTTGCCGAATGACAAAATCATCGGTTTTGCTACGCAGGAATAAGGGTTATTTTAGACAAAAAGTGGCGAAAACGCTATTCGGCAACAGTCCCTATATTTAACAACGGCATATAAAAGCTCTTTAACAGGATGTTGAATAAACTAGCTGCAGTTTTGAAGGTGGAAGCTTTCTCTCTTCAAAACTGCAGCTAGAAGAGGTTTGTGCCGCAGTACCAAGTGCCTTGCCGTTTGGCAAGAAACAAAGGTGTTTGAAACCTAGAACAAAATCTCCGTTAAGGAGAGAAAGGTCCCCATGAAGCTAAACTGGCGCCGTTTGTGCGCCATAGCGGTAACGGCGGTCGCGACGATAATCGCGCACGCAACAACGGCACTCGCCAACGCACCGAACACGGCGAATGCGCAGAACGACCCACTCGTTGGTCAGAGTACCGGCGAATTGGAAACCGTGGTGGAGCTGAACACCGGCATGTTGGAAGGAGGTGCCCTCATGGGTGCCGAGCTTGCTACGGCGAACAATGCGACGGTCAACACGTCGCCCAACGCTACGCCGAGTATGGCGAACGTGAATAACAATGGCGCGCCCAGTATATGGACGGCCATCAACAACACGACCAAAGTTACGTGCGAAGCAATCCACTCATCACCAGCGCTGGCGATGAAAAGTGCAACTACTGCGCGCAACGGGCCGATGACAACGGCGACGACAAATACTGCGAATAATAAGACCTGCGTGGCGGCATTGACAACGGAAGGAGGAAATCGCTACGGCGCGGAACTTGCCACGACGATTCCGCCGGTCGCATTTAACGAAGTCTACCAATCCTGACCCGGGGCTCGGCTCCCCAACATCCTGAATGTGCCCCCTGTGGCACATGAAGAATCTGGCGGAAACGCCTCGATTCTCACCCCGCACCGTTTCCATCGGTGCGGGGTTCAACATTTTCAAAACTTTTGTGTTAAGATTTATTTTATGACGAAAAGAGTTTTTCTTGTACACGGCTGGGAAGGCAAACCAAATAATCACTGGTTTCCCTGGCTTTCGTGGGAACTTAAAGCGCGCGATTTTGAAGTTCATGCGCCTTCCATGCCGCATTCTGAAGCGCCCAAAGTCACCGAGTGGATTGGCGCCATTAAGGCGGCGGTCGGTCGACCGACCGCCGCCACCTATTTCGTCGGTCACAGCCTCGGTTGTATCGCCATTCTTCGTTATTTTGAAAAACTGTCGGTCAAAGCCAAGGTAGGCGGCGCGGTTTTTGTGGCGGGGTTTTCCGGCAACCTGAACATTCCAGAGATAGAAGAATTTTATTCATTGCCAATTGACATAACGAAAGCCAAAAGTCACTGCCAAAAATTTATAACTATTTTTTCCGATAACGATGAATATGTGTCCATGGAGCGAAGTCTTGAATTTCAAAAAGCTCTTGGCGCCAAAGCGATTCTTGAACGAGGCAAGGGGCATTTTTCAAAAAGCGAAGGAGCGGAAGCGCTTCCGAGCGTTTTCAAAGCGTTAATGACGATGAGCGCTTTGGAATAGCCGATAACCAAGATAAAATGACCAAATAATTTTCAATTATCAGTTTTCAATTTTCAGTGAATTTCCAACCCCCCGAGGCGGATAATTTAAAAATTGAGACATTTCGGGCATTGATTGGAAATTGATGATTAATTTTTATATGCACCACATCTACCAAACCCCCGGTTTTATTTTAAGCAGTAACCCTTTTGGCGAAGCCAATCAGTCTTTTAGAATTCTGACCAGAGATTTGGGTTTTATAAAAGTTTCGGCCCAAGGAGTTCGTTTGCTAAAATCTAAACTGCGCTACGCTATACAAGATTTTTCTTATTGCGATTTGTTTATTGTGCGCGGACGGGAAAAGTGGCGCGTAGTCGGTGTTTCTAGGCGAATGAATCTGTATGAAGAGTTTCGCGGTAATTTTGAAACGTTTCAGATTTTTGCCCGCGTCTTTTCCCTTCTTGAGCGTTTGCTGTACGGGGAAGAAAAAAACGAAGAGCTTTTCAGATATGTTGAGGAAGCGGTTTTATTCGCTGTTGCCAAAAAGCCTTCGTCACGGCTTATGAGAAATTTTGAATATATTTTAGTGCTTCGCGTTCTTTCCAGTCTCGGTTATCTCGGTTCTTCTCCCGATACGGCGATATTTGTTGAATCACCGTTTTGGAGTGATGATTTGCTTGTCAGAATGAACTCGCTTACGCCGAGAATTCTTGGGGAAATTAACAGGTCGCTCAAAGAAAGCCAATTATAGTGAAAACACAAAGCACAACATCCAAAATCCAAACAAAACACAATGACTTTAAACGATTCAAATAGATATCGGGAACTGGAAAATAGAACAACCACTTTTGCAAAGCAGATTATTCATCTGTGCCAAAAATTTTCTGGAAGCAGAATCAATGACCCTCTGGTCAGCCAAGTGGTTCGTTCATCCGGTTCTGTTGGTGCAAATTATCGTGAAGCGAATGAAGCCCTTGGGAAGAAAGATTTTGCGTATCGTTTGCGGGTCGCTCGTAAAGAGGCGAAAGAGACCCATCACTGGCTCGAATTGTTGATTGAAGCGAATCAAGGTCAGAAGGTGGAGATTAATCGACTTATGCAAGAAGCAGATGAGCTTCGCAATATACTCTCAGCTATTATCAACAAAGTTGTGAAATAACCTCGGTGTTTTGAGATTTTGTTTCAGTTTGTTTGGTTTTTGGGCACTGTGTTTTGTGAAGTTTGTACATGTTCAGATTTCTTCGTGTTACAATAAGAGCCATCGTTTAGTTAATTAGGAACTATGAGTTCTGATAATTTCCCGGATTTTAAAAATTCGGAAGAATCGGAGGATAATTTGGAAGTTCTCAAAGAAAGCCTGTACTCTCGGCATGATTATTTTTCTGGCCGAGAAAAGAGACAAGGAGGATTTAATAAACATGACGTGGAAGTTTCCTCAAACTGGGGCGATGAAGACATTAACAGTAAAATGCGTCCATTTCAGGACCCAAACAAACGGGTGTTATTTTTAAAAAAACTTTTTCTGACCGCGGTGATTTTTTTTGTCGTTTCAGTCGCCGTGTCCGTGTACGTTTTTTTCGGCGGCGGAAACATTATTTCTTCCAGCAATGTGGACATTTCCATTATTGGTCCGGTTGCTATTGCCGGCGGAGAGGCATTACCGCTTGAAATTTCCGTGACTAACGGGAACAATGGCGATTTGGAAACAGCCGACCTTATTCTTGATTATCCCGAAGGCACAAGAGAACCGGCTGATACGAATGTTACGGTTAAAAGGTATCGCGAAGCCCTAGGCACTATCGCCAAAGGACAAGCTGAAACCAAAAAAATTCAGGCTGTGCTCTTTGGTGAAGAGGGTGACGTTAAGACTATCGGGATATCCGTGGAGTACCGCCTAAAGGGCTCAAACGCGATTTTTTCCAAGAAAAAAGAATATAACGTGACAATCAGCTCCACCCCGGTGACTTTGACGGTTTCCGCCGTTAAGGATATCAACGCCAACCAGGATACCGAATTTTCTGTTGATATTGTTTCAAACGGGAGTTCTATTATCCAGAATCTCGCTCTTGCGGCAGAGTATCCTTTTGGTTTTACTTTTGTCAGTTCCAATCCGGCTCCGTCGTGGAGCAACAGTTTTTGGCAACTTGGCGATATTAAGCCGGGAGTTAAACGTAACATTAAAATCATCGGTAAAATTGCCGGGCAGGACAACGAAGAAAGAACCCTTCGCTTTTCCGTCGGTACGGAGAGCGCGGCTAACGAGAATAGCATTGGTACCAACTTCCTGACCGCGACCAAAAAAATTAGCATTAGAAAACCCTTCATCGGAACTTCCTTTGCTCTTAATGGCGATACATCGGATGCTTATGTCATTGTCAAACCGGGCAAGGTTATCCGGGCAGATTTGACCGTTTCTAACAATGTTGGCGTTAAAATAACGGATGTAAGAGTTTCCGCCATTCCAGCCGGAAATATTTTTGATCCCGGTTCAGTGTCCGTCGGCGACGGTTTTTTCCGATCTTCCGACAAAGCGATTCTTTGGGATCAAACTCTCAAACCAAGTCTGTCGGCGCTTAACCCGGACGATACTGAAACTCTAAGTTTTTCTTTAAGCACCTTGCCTGATTCGGAAATTCGCGCGATAAATAATCCGGAAATGAACATTATCGTAACGGTTAGCGGCAAGCGCTTAGATGATGCCGGCGTTTCGCGAGAGGTAACTTCAACTGTTACGAAAACAGTTCGCGTCGCGTCAACCATAGGCCTTTCCGCGCGGGCTCTTCATTTCTCTGGACCGTTCGGGAACAGCGGACCTATTCCTCCAAAAATTGACGCTGAAACTAGCTATACTATCGTTTGGTCGCTGACCAATCTTCAAAACAACCTTTCCAACGTCAAAGTTACCGCCACCTTGCCGTCTTACATGAAATGGCTCAATAGGTCCGGACCTGGCGCGGAGAAAATTTCTTACAATCCTATTGGCGGCCAAATACTTTGGGATGCCGGCGATCTTAGGGCCGGTACGGGTCTTTCCGACAGTCCCAGAGAGGTGAGTTTTCAGGTTTCGCTTATTCCAAGCTTAAGTCAGGTTAACAATATACCGACTTTAGTGAGTGAAGCGGTTGCAATTGGAGAAGACGATTTCGCCGGTTTGACGGTTCAGAGCAGTACTCGCGTTCCTTTGACGACCAATCTCACGACGGATGTCGGTTTCGTTCAAGGACAGGGCATTGTGACAAAATAAAACATGAAAGATGAAAAATCAAAATAACAAGTCAGTAATTCAAAGTTCTAAGATTTTACATTGTCATTTTACATTTTGATTTTTACTTTTTTGTTATTTACAGTAGAGTTATCTCGTTATGTTGAAGAATGAATCAAAAACAGATTTACTTGATAAGACAGTCTCGCTGTGCAAACGGCGGGGGTTTGTATTTCCCGGCTCGGAAATTTACGGCGGACTTTCCGGTTTTTGGGATTACGGCCACTATGGTTTGGCTCTAAAAGAAAATATCAAACAGCTCTGGTGGAAACAATTTGTTTTGGACAGAGAAGATATGTTTGGCATGGACGCGGCAATTTTAATGCGGCAGGAGGTGTGGCAGGCGAGTGGCCACGCCAAGGGTTTTGCAGACCCAATGGTGGAATGCGAGAAGTGTAAAAAACAATATAAGGCAGACCAACAACCAACGACAAAATGTCCCGAATGCGACGGCAAACTCGGCAAAGCGCGGCAATTTAACATGATGTTTAAGACACATGTTGGAGCAGAGGAATCCGACGCCGCGGTTTCTTAGGCAAAGCGTTTCGGAACGAAATCGCGCCGCGCGATTTTCTCTTCCGAACCCGCGAGTTTGAGCAGATGGAAATTGAATACTTTGTCCGGCCGAATGAGTGGGAGAAGTCGTTTGAAGATTTTCGCGCCGAAACCAAAAAATTTTTTGAATCAATTGGTTTGCCCAAAGAAAGTGTCCATGAGTTGGAAGTTCCAGATGGCGAGCGCGCCCATTATTCCAAACGCACCATTGATTTTGAATACGACTTTCCATTCGGTAAAAAGGAGCTTTCCGGTCTAGCTTACCGTACCGATTTTGATTTGTCGGCGCATCAAAAAAACTCGGGCGTGCCACTTGAGTATTTAGACGAGGAATCCAAAACAAAATTTATTCCTCATGTAATTGAACCGTCTTTCGGCGTTGACCGGCTTGTTCTTGCTGTTTTATCTTCCGCCTACACCGAGGACGAGATGGGTGGCGACCCCAGTAGCAAAGCAAAGCTTGCTACGGGGCAAGGAAAGAGAGTTTTCTTAAGACTTTCTCCAAACATCGCGCCGGTTAAAGTGGCGGTATTTCCTTTGCTTAAAAATAAGCCCGAACTTGTGAAGAAAGCGAAAGAAGTGTATGGCTTTTTGCGTTCCACGCTACACGCTACAGGTTACGCGATTGCCTGGGACGACAACGGCAACATTGGCAAACGCTATCGCCGTCAGGACGAAATCGGGACGCCTTTTTGTGTAACGGTGGATTTTGATTCGCTTGAAAAAAATGATGTTACCGTTCGCGAGCGTGATAGCGGGAAGCAGGAGAGAATAAAAATCATGGAGCTCGCAGAGTATCTTGCCGAGAAATTATCCTAATGTTCAATTGTAAATATTGTGGTCGCCGATTATGAGCAGAGCTACTTCATTTTTTTCCGCGTACACAAACACGATTCTGATTTTGTAATTTACTGAAAAACTCCACCTACCTTTTAATTGGCCGTGGAGTTTGTGGACTTTAAGCAAATGATGATTTTTTCTGTCTTTGAAAAGCGCGATTTTTTCCAAAACCTCGCTTTGCAACTCTTGTTCCAGTCGCCTGACTTCCTTGATGAAAGACGGTTTGAAGACAACTTCAATCATGCTACAGGATTTTTCTTTTAAGCAGATCTTTAAGGTTGCCTCTTATAGTTGGTTCCCGCTCAGCGCGTAATACGGCTTCTACCGCCTCTTCTTCGGAGAGGTGCCTGATAGCGCGGCGGACAACCTGGGCTTTGTTATCCGCCTTGCCTTCCTTGATTTGCTGATTAATAAACTTCTCCAGCTCGGGCGGGAGAGGGACTGATATAGTGGTCATAGAAATGTATGATAAGTTAATATGATATTATCATACACCAAGATTGAGGATGGTCTACTTGACAGAAATATGTTATATGTATATAATGCTTCCCAGACTGTGAGCGTTTCTCAAGCGAGAGACAGAAAGGCGACATGACAGCAATGCGATTGCCGGTACGGTTTAATGCGCGCGTGCGGTGGCTGGGAGAGCTTCATTTGGCCGAGGGCTTTCATACAGAACTACAGATGGCCAAGCAAGTCCTCTGCGGAGGCGAGTTCAAGGTGAGGTCAGATGGTTCAATCAGTCCCGAGCCCGCGCCTGGCTGGCCCGTGGTTCAGTTTGGATTTGACCTTCTGTACGCAGAGAACCTTCGAGTCACTCAAAGAATCATCGCGCTCGCAGACGGCGAAAGACCCGAGTACAGCTTCAATTCTTCTCCCTGTGACCTCGTTCTTTTTTTGGACGACACATCAAACGAACCGGTCATCGTAAGTCGGCGGGGCAAAGGTTTCGCCGTTTTGTTCAATCGTGAGGCGTGCGTTCACAAGTAGATTTTCGCGGTCTCTTCGAGTCCCCCTTTACAGGGGACTTTTTTTGTTACACTCGGTGCATGCATTTCACACGGCAGGTCCTGCCAAACGGCCCGCGGTTTATCCTTGTCTAAATTAAGGATGGTACGGAGTACTGGTGTTAAGTTTGATATAGTTAATTATTGTGTTAATATTATTCCATCATGAAATATCATACTTACAGAACAATAATTGAGCCGGACGGAAAATCTTTTCACGGTTACGCGCCGGCGCTTTCCGGTTGCCACACTTTCGGTAAGACAATTGCCGATACCAAGAAAAACCTAAGGGAAGCTATCAGTGTCTATTTGGAAAGTCTGATTGCTGATGGGGAAGAGATTCCGGAAGACGCAAGCTTTGAATCTTTTGAAACAATTTCTTTTCCTCTGAAGAAAACTTATGCCTAGATTGCCAGCCGTTAAGCCCAAAGATTTAATTCATGTTTTAGAGTCAGTTGGGTTTTTTCAGCATAGGAAAACGAGTGGCAGTCATTTAGTCCTCAAGTATGATGATGGCAGGCGGACAATAGTTCCCGTGCATTCCAAAGACATCCCCAAAGGTACCCCCCTCGCAATTCTCAAGGACTCTAAAATTTCAAAAGAGGATTTTCTTAGACTCCTCTAGTATTTTATGACTTTCTCAAAAAAAATTCTCCCAAACGGCCTGCGGCTCATTACCGTCCCAATGAAGGACAATCCGACGGTGACGGTGCTTGTGCTCGTAGAGGCCGGTTCAAAGTACGAGACCAAAAAAATAAACGGCGTTTCGCATTTTTTAGAGCATTTTGTGTTCAAAGGAACGACTAAACGGCCGAAACCGTCTGATCTTTCTCGCGAATTTGATTCTCTAGGCGCTCAATACAACGCTTTCACTAGTCAAGAGTTTACGGGCTATTACGCCAAAGCTCACAAGGACAAAGCGGAAAAAGTTCTGGACATTGTCACCGACATGTACCTTGACCCGCTCCTTCCGGAAGCGGAGCTTGAGCAAGAAAAAGGAGTTATTATTCAGGAAATACGGATGTACCAGGACGAGCCAGCGCGGCATGTTCAGGATTTGTTTATGGAACTTTTGTATGCCGACCAGCCAGCCGGCTGGAATATCGCTGGGACCACGGAAACGGTTTCCGGTTTAACTCGTGACGATCTTGTGAAATACAGGCGCCGGCATTATGTGGCGGAAGCGACGACCATTGTCATTTCTGGCGGGTTTGAGGAGAACATTTTGTCTCATATAGAAAATTTATTCGCAGGATTGCCGGATACGAAGAAGCCGGAAAAAGCGAAAGTCATGGACTCACAAAAAGCTCCGGCGGTTTTAGTGAAGCATAAAGAAACCGATCAAACTCATATTGTGCTCGGTGCGCGGGCGTTTGACACTTTTGACCCCAAAGCGCCGACCTTAAGAGTTTTGAGCGCCATACTTGGAGGAGGCATGAGCTCACGACTGTTTGTAAAACTGCGAGATGAGCTCGGTCTTTGTTACTATGTCAGCGCTTCGCCGGATTTATACGCCGACCACGGTTTATTTCAAGTTGCCGTAGGCGCTGATACCAAAAAAGTTTCAATTGCCATTAACGCAATCATTGATGAGTTGAAAAAACTCAAGTCGGAGTCAGTGCCGGAGGCCGAACTTCGCAAGTCAAAGGATTTTCTCATCGGCAATCTTTATTTAGGCCTGGAATCTTCAGATGAGCTTGCCCAATTTATCGGTTCACAAGAAGCGCTTCACAAACCTCTAAAAAATCCAGAGGTTATCGCCAAAGAAATTGAGACGGTAACCGTTGCCGATATTCAAAATCTTGCTCGGCAGATTTTCGTTTCTTCCGGTTTTAATCTTGCTCTTATCGGTCCGTTTAAAGACAAAAAGCAATTTTTGTCCCTGCTTCATTTGTAGCTTGAGGCGGGCGCGACCTCTCGGTTCTCAACGCTCCCCGCCAGTTGGCGGGTCGCTGCTCTCCTCCACGGGGAAAACTAGAGTTTCCCCCGACCCCCTTTCCGCTCTCTCCGCATTCATCCCCGCGGCAAGCCGTCGGGGAATTCTGCGGGGGGAGTAAAACTCGCCGTTTTGATGTTTTCCAGTCGCATCGCGCAGTAGCTTCACTGAAAAGGTTTTTGGTGTTACTATAACGGGATGGATCCGGTAGTAGAATTTCAAATCACGAAGAGTTGGTCGAAACTGGATTGCAAAATAACATTATTAATTAAGCCATAATTTTAAGTGTTCTCTCTGTCGTTCGTCAGAACAATTTGAAATTTCACTACCGGATGGAAAGTCCCAATAAAGAAATTCATATTACGGTCAAGTCCGGTTCTATTGTTCGCACGATTATTTTACTTTTGTCGTTTGCGTTTTTTTATTATATCCGTGATTTAGTGCTGGTTGTTTTGGCGGCGGTGGTTATCGCTTCAGCCATGGAACCTTTTACCCTGTGGTTTGGGAAGCATCGTGTCGCGCGCCTGCCCGCCGTGATTTTAATGTATTTGTCGCTAGCCGGCGTTGTTGTCGGTATTTTTTACTTCTTTTTGCCCCCTCTTTTAAACGACGCTTCAAATTTTCTCGCTTCGGCGCCCCATTATCTTGATTCGGTTTCCGTTTGGGACCCGCTTCAGAAAGATTCATTGACCGAATCAAAGCAGGCGGTTCAAAGTTTGTCGCAAGATTTTAATCAGTCCCGCCAAGTGGTTTCCGGATTTTCATCGGGCTTGTCGCTTTCACAAGTTATTTCCAATGTTCGCATTGCTATTTCAAGCCTCTCGCAGGGTTTCGTTGAAGCCCTAAGTTTAGTTTTCGGAGGCATTTTAAGTTCCATATTGATTGTCGTGCTTTCATTTTATCTTGCCGTCCAGGAAGACGGGGTAGGCACATTCTTAAAATTCGTTCTGCCGGACCGGCATGAAAAATACGTCATTGGTCTTTGGAAACGGGTTCAGGCTAAGATTGGCTTATGGATGCAGGGGCAGTTAATTCTAGCGGTTGTCGTCGGGCTTCTGGTGTATCTAGTGCTTGCGATTTTCGGACAGACGCTTCATGTCGGCAATCCGGTATTGCTGGCGTTTCTGGCGGGCGTTTTTGAGATTATTCCTCTTTTCGGGCCGATTCTTTCCGCCATACCGGCCGTCGTGGCTTCTTTCAGCGAAGGCACTTTAACTACGGCTCTTATTGTCATTGGTATTTATCTTTTGATACATCAACTTGAAAATCACCTCATTTATCCGCTTGTGGTAAGAAAGATTATCGGTGTGCCACCCATCCTCGTCATTTTAGCGTTGATTATCGGTTTCAAACTTGCCGGTTTTCTTGGTGTTCTGTTGTCGGTGCCGGTCGCCACAACTTTGATGGAATACCTAAACGACCTTCAGAAAAACAAACTTCCATCTCCAACCGCGTGATGTAATAAGATTAAGTTTTCAATTACCAATTTCCAGTGAATTTTCAATGGTTTAATTTTCAAAATTGAGGCACTTTGGACGTTGATTGAAAATTGTAAACTGGTAATTAGTTCTCAGACATTGTTTCGGATTCGGAATTTTATGAATAAGCCTTTTTATATTACAACGACAATTCCTTACGTTAATGCCGACCCGCATATCGGTTTTGCTTTGGAAATTGTTCAAGCCGACATTTTTGCCCGTTACAAAAAACTCCGCGGTCATGAAGTTTTTTTCAACACTGGCACTGACGAGCACGGCGTAAAAATTTTAAGGAAAGCGCTTGAGCTCAAGCGAGATCCGCAGGAGTACGTCAACGAGTACGCGGCGAAATACAAGAATTTGTTGCCTATTTTGGGCGTAAGTTCCGGTGCGCATTTCGTTCGTACTACGGATTCTAATCACAAAAAAGCGGTACAAGAATTTTGGCGGCGATGCGCTGCGGCTGGCGACATTTACAAGAAAAATTACAAAGTGAAATACTGCGTCGGTTGCGAGCTTGAAAAGACGGATTCGGAACTTGTGGATGGGAAATGCGCCATACACCCCAATCTTTCACTTGAAATTATTGAGGAAGAAAATTATTTTTTCCGGTTTAGCCGATATCAGGAAAAATTGCTGGCACTTTACGAAGCGCGTCCGGATTTTGTTGTACCGGACTTTCGTTTTAATGAAATCAAAGCTTTTGTCGAGAGAGGTCTGGAAGATTTCAGCATTTCCCGCTTGAAGAGCAAGATGTCATGGGGTGTGCCAGTGCCGGACGATCCGGAGCATGTTATGTACGTTTGGTTTGACGCTTTTGTTAATTACATTTCAACGTTAGGCTGGCCCGAGGACGAGAAATCTTTTCAAAAATGGTGGTTTGACGCGGGTGGTGTCATTCAATTTGCCGGTAAAGACCAGATTCGCCAGCAGTCTGCCATGTGGCAGGCGATGCTCATGTCATCCGGCATCACGATACCGTCAAAGCAGATTATCATTCATGGTTTTATTACAAGCGCTGGCGAAAAAATGTCCAAGTCGCTCGGTAATGTCATTGACCCGGTCGCTATTGTCAAAGAGTACAGCACTGACGCGCTCCGTTATTATCTTGCGCGCCATATTCACCCTTTTGAAGACAGCGATTTTACTACGGAGAAATTCAAAGAGGCGTACAACGCCGACTTAGCGAACGGGCTGGGAAACTTGGTGGCGCGAATACTACAGATGTCAGATCAGTATTTCAGCAACCCCGTGGACTTGTCAGATCGGAGAAAGCCACTACCAATTAATCAGTGGATGGATAAATTCGAATTTAATAACGCCGTAGCCGCCCTATGGAGCGACATGGCGTTACTTGATAACCTTATTCAGCAAGAGAAGCCATTTGAGGTTGTAAAGACTGATAAAGAAAGAGCTCAGTTACAAGTGTCGTATTTGGTAAAAGAACTCTCTAGAATTGCAGAGAATCTCCAACCGTTTATGCCAGATACGAGCAAAAAGATACAAGAGGCAATTCTACAAAATAAAAAACCCAACTCTCTTTTCCCAAGAAAGTAACCTCCTTTTTTACCCACGCACCAGAAAGCCACGGTCGTAAAGCCGTGGAGTTTCATGTTGTATTTTGTCATGCACGCATTATAAGCGATCTCATAATGCGCGTTAGCTTCTGTCATAGATTTTTGTGTGTTAAGCTTTCCGCATTCCATGAAGAACGATTTTGAGCGTTACCATAAAGCCCTCGCGTATATAGACAGTTTGTCAAACTTGCCGCTTTTTGCCGAGTATATGTCGGGAGTTACGCAGCCACACCCCGAGATTTATCTCAAACGGATGCGATATTTTTTGAAGCTTCTCGGCAATCCCGAGAAGGGTTTTAAATTTGTTCATGTTACCGGTACGGCGGGCAAGGGCACCGTCGGGACGCAGATTTTCAATATGCTCTCGGCTTCCGGTAAAGTGAGCGGCTTGTTCACGTCTCCTTTTGTAGTCAGTCCGATTGAGAAAATCCAAGTTGGAAATTTATACATAGCTCCAGATGAATTTGCCGATTTAGTTGAAAAAATAAAGCCGGCAATTGACGCGGCGTATATTTCAGGAAGGTTTGGCCGACCGTCTCATTTTGAGATATATTTCGCGGTAGCGCTTTTGTATTTCAAAGATAAAAAATGCGAGTGGGTCGTGCTTGAAGTCGGTTGCGGCGGATGTTTTGACGCCACAAACATAATCAGAGCTCCGGAGGTAAGCATTATCACCCGTATTGACTACGACCACACTGAAATTCTCGGCAACACTTTAAAAAAGATCGCGCGTGACAAAGCGGGTATTATAAAAAAAGGCTCGCGATTTTTTACGACCGAAACCCGTCCAGCTCTTTGCCGGATGTTCTCTGACATTTCAAAAAAACAAGGCGCGATTTATGAAAAAGTTTTTGTGCCTGAAGGCGAGGATGCTAACATTTGCCTCGCGTCGCGTGTCGGTGAATTTCTTGGAATTTCAAAAAACGCCATCAGGAACGGGATAAGAAAAACATTGCTTCCGGCTCGTTTTGAGATTGTTGGTCATAAGCCCCTTATCATTCTTGACGGCGCTCACAATGGAATCAAAATTTCCCGCGCCATTTCTCATTTGGCAAAAGAGCGGTTCAAAAAACTATTTCTCATCATTTCTATCGCGGACAATAAAAACAGTTATGACATATTAAAGCGAATTATCCCTTTAGCCGACGAAGTTTTATTTACGCGATTTGCCACGCGAGACCGCAAGCCGGCTCCGCCGGCAAGGCTTCTTAAGGAATCGCGCCGATATTTAAAATCCGACACTCACAGCCAAATTTTTCTTGACGCCTCGGACGCTTTAGTCGAAGCTTGTCGAAAGACGCGGAACGATGACTGTATTTTTGTTACCGGCTCTTTTTTCCTCGCTGGTGAGTTGCGAAAAATCTGGTTTCCTGAAGAGAAAATTCTCAAACATCGGCGCAGTTTTTAGGTTTTAAAAAATTGCGCCGAAAATTTTATGCTATTATCAAGACAATGAAACCAGAATTTATTGACGCTCACGCCCATCTAAATTTCTCCGCCTTTGACGCCGACAGAGAATCGGTGATAAAGCGCGCGCTTGAAGCGCGAATCTGGATGATAAATGTTGGCACGCAAAAAGACACTTCAAAAAAAGCCATTGAACTGGCGGAGAAATATGAAAAAGGAGTTTATGCCATTGTCGGTCTCCACCCGATTCACACCGGAAAGAGTTTTCATGATAAAGACGAGATTGGGGAAGGAGGACAGGAGTTTACCTCCCGCGGGGAGGAGTTTGATTTTGAATATTACAAAAAGCTTGCTCTCCATCCAAAGGTTGTGGCGATTGGGGAGTGTGGGCTGGACTACTATAGAAGTAAGAATTATGAATTAGGAATTATTAATGGGGGGCAAAAGAAGCAGAAGGAGGTTTTTAGAAAGCATATTGAATTGGCGATTGACATTGGAAAGCCGCTTATGTTGCATGTTCGTAGCGACGGAGGACGTTCCGCGTACCGTGACGCTTTGAGTATTCTTAAATCTTACAATTTTAATCTTAAATCCACTCCGGCAAATTTCCACTTTTTTGCCGGTGGTTGGGAAGAAGCCAAGGAGATTCTTGATAGCGGTTTCAATCTTTCCTTTACTGGCGTAATAACTTTCGCTCGGGATTACGATGAAGTTATCAAAAACACGCCTCTTGACCGGATACTTTCCGAAACTGACTGTCCTTATGTTACCCCAGCGCCTTTTAGAGGCAAAAGAAACGAGCCGCTTTATGTTCGGGAGGTTGTGAAAAAGATTGCTGAGATTAAGGGGGAAGATTGTGAAAAAGTGACTACCCAGCTTGTCGTCAACGCTATGAATTTTTTTGGTTTGGGCTGATCTTGGTCATTGGAGTTTGTTTAGGATTTGCCTGCCCGCCAACGCCAGTCTTCGGCAGGCGGGGAGATTGTGATTTGAAAATCCCCCCCCGACCGATGCCTTGCATCGGTCGGGGGGCTATGATAGTCTGTTCCCCATGACTCAAATAGATACCGCCGAGACAACGGAGAGCCGCGTATACGAGATCGGTTTTCATGTTGTTTCGTCAATTCCAGAGGAAAAACTGGCAGCCGAGGTGACCGTCATTAAAGATGTTTTGGAAAGTAACGGAGCAATTTTTATTTCCGAGGACTTTCCGAAATTAAAAAATTTGGCCTACAGTATGACCAAGACCGCTGGAGCAAAGCATTTTAAATTTGATGTCGCTTATTTCGGTTGGGTTAAATTTGAGATGAATCCGGAAGGGGCTGTTCAAGTTAAAAAGCTTTTGGAGCTAAATAACAATATCTTGCGGTTCATTATCGTTAAGACCGTTCGGGAAAGCACTCTAGCGGTCATTAAGCCGGCTTATCGTTTCGAAAAAAAGCCGGCGCGCGTCGGTGAAATTCCAAAAAACAAGGAAATAAAATCACCCATGTCCGAGGTGGAATTGGACAAGACGATTGACGCGTTGATGGTTGAGTAAATCAAGGAGCGAAGCGACTATGATTTACTACAACCCCCTCACCAATTTCACTGCGGGCACAAAAGGAGAAAATGTGTAAGCGTAAGTGTGGCAGAGATTAGTGAATTATAGTAATATAAGTTGTCGGATTGGTGAGGGGTGAGTAAGAGTATAGAAAAATACGAAACGGTGCGAGAATATGGCAAATAATACGAAACAAGAACTCTTTCACAATGTAATCTTCATCGCATAAATTTTCGTATTTGTTCGTATAATATAGTATAATTTTCGTATAGTATCATGTATATCAACAAAGCATTTTTGTACGGTAATTTGACGAAAGACCCCGAACTGAAGTCTTTGCCTTCGGGTACGCAGGTCGCCAGCTTTGGTTTGGCGACCAATCGGGTTTATAAAGATAAAGACGGTGCCAAACAGGAGGCGGTTGATTTTCACAACATCGTGATTTTTGGCAAACAGGCGGAAGTGGCGGCGCAGTATTTGAAGAAGGGGAGGCCGGTTTTCATTGAAGGCAGAATACAGAATCGTTCGTGGGACGGACAGGACGGACAGAAAAAGTATCGGAGCGAGGTGGTGGTTGAAAGGTTTCAATTTGGCCCAAGCGTCGGACAGGGTAGCGGCAATTACCAGAAATCGGCGGCGGGTGTCGCATCTCCGTCAGAACTTCGAGCCGCCGACAAGTCTGAATCGCCCGGCGGTATAGAGTACCCGACTGAGGAGATTAATCCGGAAGATATACCGTTTTGAAGCAAAACTTTATACAAAAATACGAAAGGGTAAGAATATACGAAATAATACAAACCCTTTCATGGCGTATCAAAGTATATTACAAAAATTTTCGTATTTGTTCGTATAGT
>Ga0075971_112_pt1 | contig 22647 bp, 17 predicted proteins | sample RifGroA2_FD_67997 | JGI IMG/M metagenome (GOLD analysis project Ga0075971, IMG submission 67997) | Parcubacteria (Magasanikbacteria) bacterium GW2011_GWA2_46_17
ACGAAGTCTTTGCGAGTGAAATGAACAAATTAAAACGCGTATGAAATTAGTTACTTATTTTTATCCACATCGGTTGCACTTGTAAATTGAATGTGGGCTTGTATAAATCTTTAGGCTTTATTATCGAGGGTGAGATGAAAGATGAAGTTTTTTACAAAGGAGAGTTTTATAATTTTTTATCCATGGCGATTTTTAACAGAAATAAAAACAAAAAATAAGGAATAAAAGTTTTTGCAACTCAAGCCCTTCGGGTCGCACAACACGGCATATCTGGTTTCGCTACGCTACACCCAAATTGCTACGCAACTTTAGATATGCCGATACATTAGACGAAATTTCGAGCCAGCCTAAAATTCTAAAATTTTTCCAATAAAAATAATATGAACGAAGCAAACATCAACGACGCTTTTGAAGCGCTAAAACCAGAGAGTTGTATTTTTGTTATTTCGGTGGATGAAAATGGTCGCCCTAGCGGAATGATCAATTCTTGGCATATGAAGTGTTCTAGAGAACCTGCGCTTTTTGCCGTTTCTCTCTTTAAAACTGGCTATACGCATAAACTAATTCGTCAAAGTAAAGAATTTGTTGTGGCTGTGGCAAATAAAGAACTTGAAAAAGAGGTTATATATTTTGGCACGACTCACGGTAATGTAGTGGACAAATTCAAGGAGACTGGGATTGAAACGGCAAACGCTAAATTTATTAAATCACCGTTAATTAAAGGGGCGACCATTAACTTTGAGTGTGTTTTAGAAAATGAAGTTGATGCTGGCGACCATATTATTTTTATTGGAAAAATTTTAAATGCGTACGTTAATCCAGATAAGAAGGTTCTAATGGGTATGAAGAAAATCGACGATAAGCGTGTTTTCCAAGAATTTTAGGCTGGCTCGAAACTAAAGGGCTAAAGCATCGCCTAACTAATTATATCCCCGTCAACCCCAATCTGTGGATAACTCAAGAGGCCGTTAGGCCTCTTTTGAATCTTCAGACGACAATGCTGTGTAATCAACAAATGGTTTGTTATTGGTCCAAACCGAATGAATGACATTGGTCATTTTGCGCATCGTGGCGACCAGTTGTTTGGACGCCCTTATGCTTAAAAAACCCTTTGTTTTGTCTAAATTACCGCCAAAAATTGACTATAATCAGCTCATCAAGCAAAATTGCTGATGAGCATCGCGCCATTGCCAGTCTGGATTCCCTACTAGGGGCTTTGCCTAACCCAGCACTCCTCGGCAGAACTTTGCAAACTGTCAATCTGTAGATGAGCAAAAAAGCCACTGTTTGCAGCGGCTTAAACATTTGAATTTTGAACTTGATTTGACATTGTCCCGCCACAGCGGGACCCTGCCTTATGGCGGTGGGAAATTTGAATTTTGACATTTCATCTATATCCACCCCTTCTTCTTAAACACCGCGATCATATAGGTCGCGCCGGATATGATGAGGCCGAAGATGATCCAGAAACCCCAACGATGGTCAACAAAGGGAGTGCCGGGAGCGCGGATGGCGAACAGGGTGGCGATGAGAGTCAAGGGAAAGGTAATGACAGAGATGATTGTGAGGGTGCGCATTACAGAATTGGTGCGTAGAGATAAAAACGACTCATTGGTTTCATGCAAGGCGTTGATGCTCTCCCTTTGGCTTTCCAGCATGTGCCAGATCTCATTGGTAAACTCGCGCAAAGAGTTGATATAATTCTGGTACGATCCGATGTCCAGGTCTCTGCCACTATACATAATAAGCCTTTCCAGCACGGTTCTGTGCCCCTGCATGGTACGGCGAAAAGTTACAATGTTGGTTTTGAGACGCAAAATCTCTTCCGCGATTTGGCGGTCCGACATCTCCGTGAAAAGGCGGCGATCCACCGTGTTGATGTCGTCGTTGACGTGAAGTAAAATCGGAAAAACCCCTTCCAAAAGCCGGCTCAAAAATTCAAACAAAATGTGAACGGACGTGCCGGTAAAATATTTCGTCCGCTCTTCTTCTTTCTTCTCGCACTCTTCAAAAAAATTTTCAATGGCAATTATTTTACTGTCGTGAACCGTCACAATATAATTCGCGCCCAGGAAAAAATCAATCTCTGTAAACCCCAATCTCCGGCTCTCACGGTCAAATATCGGAAAATGAAGCACCGTAAAATAATAATCCCTACGCTTGGCAATCTTTGGACGTTGAAAAGGCGGCAGACTTTCTTTAATATCCATCTCTTCAAACCCAAATCTTTTCTGCACCGCTCGCAGAACCTCTTCTTTTTGCTTTGTCACATTTACCCACAACAGCCCGTTGTGGCTAAGTTCGTGGAGATGTTTCATAGTAATAACTCGATGCGAATATGACGAATAAACACGAATATGGCGAATACAATAATCTACAGCATTCGCTATATTCGCATTTATTTGTAGATTCGCATCGAGTTGCTTCATTAAGCATACCACACAACGCACGTTGTTGCCAACTTCAAGTTGTGATATAATAATCAAGTAATATAGATAGGCAATCGGTATTCGTTATATTCGTATTTATTTGTAGATTCGCATCGATTTATACATCTAGAATTTTAGTATCGCTTAGTATTTATGGCCAACAGTATTAATCAGGAAAAATTCAAGGCGGCCGAACAACCCAAGCCTTACCAACTTTCGGAGAGCGCGCCCGTTAAAGAAAATTTTGAAGCTGAAAAAACAAAGGAAAAACCGGAGCAATCCCAAGCAGCGCCGCGCCAGACAGAGCGAGGAATGCCGTCCAAATACCGACGAACCTTAAAAAAACTGCCTGTCTTGCCGGTGCGGGACGAGATGGCGGTGAAAATAGAGAAAATAATGGAAGACGGGCTTCACGACGCGTACCATCGCCTCTCGCCTATTGCCCAGCAGGAGTTCAAACTAAAGGGCGAAGAAACGGCCCGCAAAATCAGCGAGCTTCTTAAATCGACCCACGTCAAAATGAAAAAAATATTTCGCCTGATTTTGGATTGGCTAAGAATGCTCCCCGGCATCAACAAATTCTTTTTGGAACAAGAAGCTAAGATAAAAACGGATAGGATTATTGCGATAAGAAAATGAGGATGAAATGTCAAATATCCAATGTCAAATAAATATCAAATGACAAATGACCAATGACAAACAGTATTTTGACCTTTGATATTTGTCATTGATTTGACATTGGAAATTAGATATTTGACATTCAAAAATAATGTTCTCCGATTTGCTTTCATTCATCCAGACGCTTAGGGAACTCCTGTCTCAAAATCCGACAATTTTTTTAGTTGCTATGGTTGTGACTGGAATGATCACGGTTATGATTCTGCTGTTCATCCTGCGCGGAATTGTCCGCTCCGCGGGTCAAGACGGCAAGGCTTTCCACCGCACCGTGCTCCTTATCCGCGTGCCCAAAGAAAAGAAAAAAGAAAACCAGCAGTCGCCGGCTGAGGATAATATCAACCAAATTCGCGAGCAGGTGGCGACCGCGGAAACGCTTTTTTCGGCAGTGGCCGGATTAAGAAAGGAGCAGGGTTTTGTTTCTTGGCTCCGCGGCCGCAACGATCATATCGCTTTTGAGCTGGTGGTTAAAGATAATAAGATATCCTATTATATAGCCGTGCCGGATAAACTGCGATCCTTTGCCGAACAGCAAGTTCACGCCCAGTATCCGCACGCCGAAATTACCGAAGAGCCGGACTACAATATTTTTAAACCTCAAAGCCATATTGTGGGCGCGTACCTGTGGTTTAAACACAGATCTGCTTGGCCTCTTAAAACCTACAAAAAAATTGACAGTGATCCGCTTTTGTCTCTCTTGAATCCTTTGAGCAAAATTTTGGATAACGAAGGCGCGCTGGTGCAATTTGTTGTCAGGCCGGCCTCAACCAAATGGCGCCGCCAGGGCGTGCGCATGATCCGCGATATCCGCGAAGGACAAAAGTTTGAATACGTGGCTGAGCGCAACTGGTTAACGCGCGGGTTGTTTCGCTGGAAAAAAATTCTCTTTCCCAAAAAACAGGACCCGTCCAAACAAGCCGGATTGGGCGCCGAAACATACCACTTGACGCAAATGGAGGAAGAAATGGTCAAAAGCATGGAAGAAAAAATAAGCAAGGGCGGCATGGAAATAACCATGCGCTTGGTAAGCTCCGCCGAAAGCAAGGAAAAAGCTCAAATGAATCTGGAAAATATTATCAACGCTTTTAGCCAATACAATGTCTACAGATACGGAAACACCCTCGGCGCCGCCATTCCCAGGAATCCAAACGGTCTTATCCGCACATCCATCCACCGCGCCATGGCCGAGGGAAAATATATGGTGGCAAACACCGAGGAAATGGCCAGTCTGTGGCATCTGCCGCTTCCCTCCACCGAAACTCCGCATATTGACTGGCTCATGGCGCGCAAAGCTCCACCGCCGATAAACATGCCTAAGGAAGGCATTGTTATGGGGCGAGCTGTCTATAGAGGCGAGGAGACATTGGTCAGGATGAAACGCGAAGATCGCAGACGTCACTTGTATGTGGTGGGTAAATCCGGCGGCGGCAAATCCGTATTTGTTCAAAGCCTGGCCGTGCAAGATATTCAAAACGGCGAAGGCGTCTGTGTCATTGACCCGCACGGCGATTTTGCCGAATACGTGCTTCAGCATGTGCCAAAAGAAAGAGTTGACGATGTAATATATTTCAGCCCGGCTGATGTGGAACGGCCGATCGGTCTTAACATGCTTGAAGCCAAAACCGAAGAGCAAAAAGACTTTGTCACCCAGGAAATGGTTTCAATATTTTATAAATTGGTTACCGACCCGGCCATGATCGGCCCGATGTTTGAGCATAATATGCGCAATGTGATGCTGACGCTGATGTCTGATATGGAAAATTCGGGCACCATAGCCGAAATACCGCGCATGTTTACGGACGATACGTACGTGGCAAAATGGAAGAAAAAAATAAAAGACCCGATGGTACTGGCTTACTGGGAAAAAGAAATGGCCAAGACCTCGGACTTTCACAAATCAGAGATGCTCGGCTATCTGATCTCCAAAGTCGGACGATTTGTGGAAAATGAGATGATCCGCAACATCATCGGACAATCGCACTCGGGCTTTAATTTCCGAGAAATTATGGATCAGAAAAAAATCCTGATCGTAAACTTGGCCAAAGGTTTGGTAGGCGAAATCAACTCCAATTTGCTCGGTTTGATTATTGTGTCCAAACTCCAGATGGCGGCCATGGAACGCGCCTCGCTTCCGGAAAACGAACGTCATGACTTCTATCTCTATATTGATGAGTTTCAAAACTTTATTACCGAATCAATCGCCACCATCCTGTCAGAGGCGCGCAAGTACCGCTTGGATCTTATTATCGCCCATCAATACCTAAATCAAATGGTGGATAACAAGGGTAAAAATACCGTGCGCGACGCGGTTCTTGGCAATGCCGGCACCATCGTTACGTTCCGCATTGGCGTGGAAGACGCGGAAATTTTGGCCAAAGAATTCGCCCCTGTTTTTGGCGCTTATGACCTGCTGAATGTTGAACAATTCACGGCTTATGTTAAATTACTTATTGACAACACCGCCTGCAAGCCGTTTAATATGCATACCTACCCCCCGCAAGCCGGCAATAAAGAACTGGCCGCCGCTATTAAAGAACTCTCCCGCCTCAAGTATGGCCGCCCCAAAGAAATCGTGGTCGCCGAAATCATGGAACGCGCCCAACTTGGAGTTCAGCCAAGGAGAGAGAATACGTTGAGCGAGATGAGCCTATGAAAAAAGCGAAATTACGAAAGAGCTACGAAATTTACGAAAAGTAATTGTATTTCGTAACTTTCGTAATCTTTCGCAATTTCGCTTTTAATGATCCGTTGTAGTTTTATGACTACCCTCTACCGTAAATATCGCCCGCAATCCTTTTCCGATGTTACCGGCCAAGAACATGTTGTGCGCACGATAACCAACCAAATCGCCACTGACAAAGTGGCGCATGCTTATTTATTTTCCGGTCCGCGGGGGGTAGGCAAAACCACGATCGCTCGCCTTTTGGCAAAAGCGATGAATTGCGAGAAGAAAAAGGCTGAATATTTTGAACCGTGCAACGAGTGTTCTTCGTGCCAAGAGATAAGCGCGGGGCGGAACATTGATGTGATTGAAATTGACGCGGCCTCGCACACCGGCGTGGACAACGTGCGCGAGGATATCATTGAGAACGCCCAGTTCAAACCCACCAAATCAAAACACAAAGTATTCATCATAGACGAGGTGCACATGCTCTCCACGAACGCCTTTAACGCGCTTTTAAAAACTCTGGAAGAACCGCCGGCGCACATTATCTTTGTTCTAGCCACCACCGAGCTCCACAAACTTCCGGCCACGATTATTTCTCGCTGTCAAAGATTCGGTTTTAAAAAAATATCTTATGATGAAATGAAAAAACGGCTGGAACGGATAACCAAAACGGAGAAAATTAAGGTGGACAAAAAAGTGATTGATCGCGTTATCAACAAAAGCGACGGAGCGCTTCGGGACGCCGAAAGTCTTTTGGGGCAAATTTTGAGCCTTGGCGTTAAAGAAGTCACGCCCGAAGACGCGGAAATGATTCTGCCGACTTCGGATAGCGGCGCCATTATTGATTTTATAGAAAATATTATCAAAAAAGACACCAAGTCAGCGCTGACAATCATTGAGGATTTATCCGAAGAAGGTCTTAACATTGATCAGTTTTTCTATGATGTAATCGAGGTCCTGCGCGGCATGATGATGGCGCAGGCCGAGCGAAAAAAAATGCTGGAAGAAAGCTACAACGACGCGAATGTCAAGCGAATTATAAAACTATCCAAGGAAATATCTTCCACCAAACTCATCAGCATGATTGAATCCGCCATCACCAAACGCCGTGACACCAAAAACTCCCCCATCCCACAGTTGCCGTTGGAGCTGTTTGTGGTGGAACACACATCGGTTGACATCGCAAACGATCACAAAAGCCCACCCCGAGATGGCGCAGGAGGTTCGATCGCCTCCTCCCCTTATCCCGCCGCAGCGGGACCCCGCTCTGGCGGTGGCGAAGAAGGGGAGGCGAGGAGGGGTTTGCCGTCAGGTGAGGATACCACTGTCTCGGCCAAGGACGGCAAACCTCCCCTAAACCCCTCCTTGGAAAGGAGGGGAGGCTCGAGTGAAGACTCACACCCCCCCAAAAAACACCCTATTACCGAATCCATCAAATCCACCATCTCCCACCTCACCCATCGCCACCAAATCAAAACCACGTTTGAAGAAGCTCGGGCCAAGTGGCCGGACTTTGTAAAACGAGTAACAGACGAAAATCACTCGCTTTCCTTTATCCTCAAAATGAGCGACCTAAAATCATTAGACGAAACCGGAGTGCACCTCACCGTCCCCTACTCTTTCCACAAAGACAAACTGGAAGAGTCAAAAAATAGAAACACGGTCAACAAACACATCCAAGAAACCTTCTCCGAAAAAATCCCCTTCACCTGCGAAATAGCGCCGACGGAAACCGCCCCCCCAACCGTCAGCGACGATACAGAAATAAAAAATTTAGCCACGGAATTTGGGGGAGAGATTATTGAATAATAATGTAAAATGTAAATCTCAAAATGGAAAATTGTGGAGTCCCTTTGGGACAAATAATTTTAAAATTTTCCATTGTCATTTTCCATTTTGATTTTTGATTTTTCATTTATTATGCCTTTCCTGTTGCTCATCTTACTCCTCCTTCTGCCCCCGCCCGCTTTAGCGCAACCCACTATTCTTAGCGTCCCCTTCACCTCCGAAGCGCCGGATGGCCGCTGGACCGCGCCTTGGAACAACGCTTGCGAAGAGGCTAGCATTGTAATGGCAGAGCAGTATTATTTGGGCAAATCCGCGCTTTCCAAACAAAAAGCGAAAAGCGAAATGTTTCGCTATGTGGCCATTGAAAACAGGATATTTGGTTATAACGCCAACACGGATGCCGGTGAAATGGAAAAACTGATTAACGAATATTCAACATCATTCAACGCGAAAGTTACTGATAATCCAACCATTGAACAGATCAAAGACGAACTCCGCGCCGGACGGCCGGTTATTTCTCTGCATTACGGGTATGAGCTCCACAATCCTCTGATTCCTTTTCGCCGCGGCGGCACCTACTATCATGTGATGGTTATAATCGGGTTTGATGAAGAAAAAAAAGAATTTATTGTAAACGATGACGGCAACGAAAGAAGCGGAGCAAAATACCGCTACAGCTATGAAACTACAATGCGCTCGCTTCATGATTACGTCCACAACACCAGAAAAACCAATGGCACTCCGCGGGTGCTGTTCACCTACCCCAAATTTGTCAAAGCCACAGGTAGCAACCGCGTTTATCGGATACAAGGCAACACCAAACACTACATCAGCAACCCTCGCGCCTTCCGCAACCGCCGCTGGAAATGGGAGGCGGTGAGAACGGTAGACCCCACATGGCTCAACAGCCTGGAAACCGGCGAGGTTATCTCACAATAAAGATGTCCCGAATACTCGGGACGGTCTTCCTTAGCCCATGACCCCGGCACCACGCGCGCGGGCAAGACGGGCGGCTTGACTTTAGGTATAAATATGATACAATTTTAAGCAACTTGCGCGATTTTAACCACTCAACCGGCCGAGTGGATGGCCCCAAACGCACCATCTTCACCACTCCGAGATCGTCTAACGGCAGGACACGAGACTCTGAATCTCGTTATCTAGGTTCGAATCCTAGTCTCGGAACTTCAAACGACGCGCAGCTTGAACTTCTCCCCTATCTCATGTTATCATTAAGTTGCGTTTTATCCCCATCCCATGGGTCAATTAATTGATGGCAAGTCAATCGCCAAAAAAATTGAAGAGAGGACCGCCGAGCGGGTAGCTTTACTGAAGGAGAAAGGCATCGCGCTAAAGCTGGCGGTTATTTTAGTTGGCGCAGATAAGCCGTCGCAAACATACGTGCGCCGCAAAGGCGACGCGGCCAAAAGGGTGGGGATTGATTTTACTTTACATAATTTTTCCGCCGATATTAGCATGGAAGATCTTATTAAGGCTACCATGGATATCCAAAACCAAAAAGATTTATCCGGTCTGATTATTCAACTGCCTTTGCCCGAACCGCTATACACCACCCGGGTGCTCAACGTAATTAAACCCGAAGTGGACGTAGACTGTTTGACTGACGTAAATTTAGGCAAACTCGTCATGCGAACAAATTTTCTTACGCCTCCAACGCCCGGCGCGGTTATTACCATTCTCAAAGAATTAAAGGTAGACTTGGTGGGAAAAAACGTTACTATTATTGGCGCCGGCGCGCTGGTTGGCAAGCCGCTTGCCATTATGATGATGAACGAGCGGGCCACAGTGGCGGTTTGCAACAGCGCCTCGCGCGACATTAAAGAAAGATGTCTGTCATCCGATGTTATCGTTACCGGAGTCGGAAGAAAAGACATTGTGCGCGGCGACATGGTATCCCCGGGCGCGATTGTCATTGATACTGGAATCTCATTTGAAAACCAAAAAATGTATGGTGATGTGAACGCGGAGGAAGTCCTTGAAAAAGCCAGCTACGTTACCCCAACGCCTGGAGGCGTCGGGCCGATTACAGTCGCCAACCTGCTCTGGAATACATTGCTCTCCGCGGAAAAAATGTTTTTATGATCGCTGTAGTAATACCGACGTACAACGAGCGCGAAAATATTCAAAAGCTTATTGAGTTAATATTTAATTTAGGTGTGCCAAATCTCCGAGTAATAGTAGTGGATGACAACTCACCTGACAAAACCGCGGAAACAGCCCTCAAATTAGCCGAACGATTTCCAATACAAATCATGCAAAGAAAAACAAAACTGGGCCTTGGATCAGCTTATATAGCAGGATTTAAAAAAGCCCTTTCCGCGGGGGCTGAATTTATATTTGAAATGGATGCTGATTTTTCTCACGATCCAAACGATATTCCTCGACTTCTTGCGGCCATCGGGGACGCTGACTGTGTGATCGGCTCAAGAAAAATAAAAGGAGGAAAAATCATTGGGTGGAGCTGGTGGAGAAAATTTATGAGCGCCGGAGCAATGCGGATATCCAGATTTTTTCTAAATTTGAAAACGCGTGATGTAACATCCGGATTTAGATGTTATAGACGAAAAGTCTTGGAAACGATTGGAATAGATAATATTATTACTAATGGCTACGCCTTTCAAGAAGAAATGTTGTTTAGGGTCCAAAACGCCGGCTTCAAGATAAACGAAATCCCCGTAACATTCATTGACAGGCAAAAAGGCAAATCCAAACTTTCAAAGCGTGATATTTTGGAGTTCTTCTGGCTGATAGCCAAGCTGATGCCCAAACGATTCTTTGCCAAGGAAAGCAAGCACGCCTTTTAGCTCTGTCAACGAACTAACCCGGACAAGTTTGTTCCTCAATTCTTTTATATTGGCTATTTCCTTACCTACTCTATCCCCCTTAAAATACCACGCCAAATGTTTCCTAAACGTCACCATCCCCCTCTCTCCATAATGCTCAACATGCAATTCCGCGTGCCGTAAAACAGTATTAATAAATTCGTAAATTTTGATTTTTCCCGCCCAAACGGGACCCCACCCTGGCGGTGATGATTTTTGATTTTTAATTTTTCTAAATATCCACGGATTCCCCAACGCCCCTCGCCCAATCATCACTCCATCCGCTCCAGTAATTTCCAAACACTTCACAATATCTTCTCTCGTCATAATATCCCCGTTCGCGATAATGGGGACTTTTAATTTCTGTTTAACTTGGGCGATCATTTCCCAATTAGCCTTGCCTGAATATCCTTGAGTTTTGGTTCTGCCATGAATAGTAATGGCATCGGCGCCAGCTTCTTGGAGTCTAGGCGCGAATTCCAAAATTTCATCTTCTTTACTCCACCCCAGTCTAGTTTTAACCGTAACCGGAACCCCCAGATTCTCGGCCTTTAACTCGCGGACAATTTCCACCGCCCTCCCCGGATCTTTCATCAGCGCCGCCCCGGCACTCTTATTGTCAAACCGAACTGGCCGGCAATTCATCACCTTGTCATCCCCGCGTCGGCGGGGATCCGGCCGCATCAATGAACGGCCTAGATTCCCACTTTCGTGGGAATGACAAACTCCCGATGCCCATGATTTTCCCGCTATCTTCGGTACCGGACAACCCATGTTAATATCTATGCCATCGGGATGAAATTTCTCCACGACAACCCGTGCCGCCTTGCGTATAACTTTCGGATCCGCCCCAAAAATTTGGATCACAATCGGCCGCTCGCTCTCATGGAACTCGCACATCTTGAGCGTCCTCGCGTTGTCTCTCACTAACGCTTCCGAACTTACCATTTCACGAAATATGACAAATCTTGATTTGGCGCCCTCCCTGCACACACGACAAAACGGGCTGTCAGTCATATCAGCCATAGGCGCCAGAGCCAAAATTGAATGAAAGGAGTTTATCCACATACCGCGTTATAATATGCTAACAAAGACAAAAAATCAAGTATTGACTCAAGCAAGATTATTGTGCTATTGTATGTGGGCTAAACAACTCAACCATATACTTGTGGAAGTGAGGTGACCCCGAATTCTCTCGCCAAAGGCGAGCAGGCGGGGAATTCCTCCACTGTGCCGCAACGGTAAACCCCTTATGGGGAAGTCCGGTCTTCAAGTATACGCTTATCCCGAGCAGGAGACATTGACGGTATTATCATCGTCTTTGCCCAAATTCTTTCCTGCCGGAAAGTTTTTTTATGCTCAAATTTATCCGTTCCAACAAATACGCCTTCGCTGTTCTGATGGTGTTTGTAATTATATCAGGGGCTAGCGGCGCGGTACTGGTATTAGGATCAACGCGCCCGCCCCCCCCACCAAGGGGGGCTACGGGGGGGTTGCCGTCAAGCGCGGATACCATGGACTCAACAGAGGACGGCCAACCCCACCCTACCCTCCCCTTAGAGAAGGATATGGGGCTACCGGAACAACCACCCCTGAACATCCTCCCTCTCCGCTATGGGCGGGGTGAACTCCATGAGGGGGAGGTTGCAGGACAACCAACTTTCAACGAACCTTTGATTAATAACCCACCTACAACATCGACTTATACTTCAGTCACCACAACTGAAAATCTAACCCAAATCCACGCCAAACTTTTCATTAACGACAAGGAATACCAAATAATCACCAACCCCGACACTTCCCTGTATTCTGTAATGGATAATCTAAAACAAAATAACCAAATCACATTCAGCGGAAGAATATTTTCAGGAATGGGATATTTCATTGAAGAAATAAACAGCGTTCGAAACAACACCCGCGATGGAACTTACTGGATTTACTATATTAACGGAGAACCGGCCAAAATTGGAGTTTCAAATTACATTGTTAAATTTAATGACATAATTAATTGGACCTATGGGACCACGAATTTTTAAACACAAATCACACCAATACGTATTAACAGTTTTTCTTATAATGGGGGGAGTGTTGGGTATGCTTGTGGCGGCGCGGGCGGATGAAACCGCTAGCAGTACGCCGGCCGCAACTTCAACTCCGGAGCAAATTGTTCAGTCAGCCTCTTCATCCACTCCAACTTCAACTGAACCAATCACTTTACCAACGCCCGAAACCGCGACTACCACGCCCGACAACCAACCTACCTCAACTGTGGGAATCGCGAGCTCAACGAGTTTGATTGTAAACTTAAATTTACGATATCAAAATAACTTAATTTTCTCCGGTCCGGTTGTTATCCCCTCTTCCACCGTCATTACAGACAGCTCCGGAAACAGTTATAATACCACCTCCACCAATGTGCTGACAGCTCTTTTGGCCGCGGATTCAGCAAGCAGCAATTTTGCCATTACTGATCTGCAATACTACGCGGCCTGGAATAGTTTTTATGTTAAGTGTATCGGAATTACCGCTCCGACAACCACTGCTCTGTGCGATAACTGGAATTACGTTGTTAACGCCAACTATCCGAGCGTGGGCATGGACAGCTACAGCTTGAACGGAGGCGAAAATATATATGTATATTTTGATAATCCTTGGCGCCTAACAGTTTCGTCTTCAACTGTCACGCAAGGCGCTACGACCACGTTTTATACTTGGCGGTACAACTACGATAATTTGGCCAACGAGTGGATGGCGGACCCAAATGATCTGATTGACATCTCCGTGCCTAACCCAAGCTCTACCGGCTGGTGGGACACCACGCTTACCGTTTCAACGACCCAAAGCAACGAACTTGGTGAAGCGCGATTTGTGTTTAACTCTACCGGCACGTACTACGCCAAGATTACCTCTCTTGACTGGACCAAATGGACTTTTCCAACCACCATTACTGTTCTTGACAATGTCGTTTCAACAACACCGGCAACGACGACTGTTACAGCTCCCCCCTCGTCACCGCCACTTGGGCGGGATCCCGCTGAGGCGGGTCAAGGGGGCGCGGTGGGGGGTGTTGTAAGTGGAAACGGCTCAACTCTATCTCAATTTAATATTTCAAACGCGATAGGATTCATCTCCGCCTACCAAAACCCTGACGGATCATTCACCCCCGCGTTTCTCAATGATTGGGTCGCAATCGCCATGGCTTCTTATCAACCTGATACTCAAACATACTCTCGGCTGAAAAACTATTTGCTCGCCGATCCGAATCCTGGCGCGAACACCACTGACTTTGAACGACGCGCCATGGCTCTTCAGGCATTGAATATCAATCCATATACGGGTACGGCCACCAACTATATCCAAAAAATATTGGACTCATTTGACGGAGGGCAATTTGGGGATAGAAATTTATTTAATGACGATATTTTTGCTCTCATTCCTTTGTTGCGCGCCGGTTATAGCGCAAGCGAGAATGTTATCGCGAGTTCCACTTCATTCATTCTCTCTTTTCAGCAATCTAACGGGTCATGGGGAGAAGTTGATTCAACAGCGGCCTCCATCCAAGCGCTAACACAGTTGAGAGACCTGCCTAATGTAAACAACGCGCTTGACCGAGCCAAAGCGTACCTGCGCGGCAGACAACTGGACAATGGCGGACTAGGCAACGTTTTTTCCACCAGCTGGGCAATGCAGGCTATCTCTGCTTTGGGAGAATCAGATACCGGCTGGACGCGCAACAACATCTCGCCATCCGGTTACATGGCAACGCAACAGTCTTCTGACGGAGGGATGAATGTCCCGGATGATAATTCGTCCCGCCTATGGGCCACCACCTACGCCATACCAGCTTACCTTGGCAAACCTTGGCCTCAAATTTTGAATGGATTTAGCAGACCATCGTCCAACTCTTCGCCCGGCTCGTTGCAAAACAATGCTCCCGCCGTTGCTTATACATCATCAAGCGCCTCCTCTACTTTTCCGTTAAACACACCAACAAGTACTAGCTCCGCAACTGCTACCAGTTCATTCGAGCAAATACTACAGCCCACAACCACATCAATTTTGACAGTCCCATCAACCTTGCCGCGAGATAACGAAACCGCTTTTCGCGGCTCCCAAACAGGACAACCAGCTTCCGCGCAGACATCGGAACAGGCAACACCAGTCACCTTTAGCTCTATCCGGCCAACTCCATCAAACAGGACAGAAAGCCGAGTGCCTGCCGATCTCCCCGTTTCTGCTCAACCATCTTCCTCCTTAACCACAACTACTGAAATAACGAAATTAGAATCGCAATCATTGCAAGCCGGGCCTGTAGAGCCAGAACAGGCCATTTTGGCCAATGTAATTGAACAACTGCCCTTGGACAGCCCTACCCGCCGAACAGCCAAAAGAGCGCTCGCCATCTCCGGCGGCGGCGCCCTGGCGCTGGCCGCCTACCTAGGGTTGAAATTGCTAAAGAATGTGGTATAATTGAGAATGACCAATGACCAATGACCAATCAAGCGCCAATTACTCAATGACCAATAATCACGATGCCATTCCCGAGAAAGCGGGAATCTAGGTCGTATGGGCAATACCCATTGAATAGCATGGAGCCCCACTTTCGTGGGGATGACAGTGATATGGTTAATTAGTTATTAGTCATTGATTGGTCATTAGACATTGGGAATTGGTCATTTTAACAAAGTATTATGTCCCACCCCACCATTCGTCAATTGCGTACTATGGTTCTCTCCGGAGTGGCGGCTTTTGTGTTGCTCGGAGGAATAATAGGCGGTGTTTTGTTTGTAAAAAATTATCTGCCCAAAAGAGTTAGCAACGTCCTGCCGCAATCGCAAGCTATCATGGCAAACGAGGCGGATCAATCTGCCCTTTCGGCTGTTACTGAAACAGCCACGTTGATAGTGGGCAAGGAAATGTATGTTGACACGGTGCAAGAAGGCGCCACCGTGTATGATATGATGCGAAGAGCGCGAGAACTGTCTTCGTTGAAATTTAAAACAAAAAAAGCCGCTGGCATGGACGCGTTTGTGGAAGAAATAAACGGAGTGGCTAACGATGTTAAGAAGAATATGTATTGGGTATACTACGTAAACGGCCAATCAGCCCAAGCCGGCATCTCCGCGCAGACTGTGAAGCCCGACGATAAGGTGGAGTGGAAGTATAAGAAAATGACCAATGACCAATTTCTAATGACCAATCAAACCCCAATTACCCAATGAACAATGATATTAGTAATTGGGATTTGGTCATTAATTGGTCATTAGAAATTGGTAATTAACAATCTTATGTCCAAACACATCTCTCCAGTTTCCATCCTGCTACTCCTTATTCTTGGCGTCGCAACAAGGCTACTTCCCCATCCGGCCAACTTTACATCAATCGGAGCGTTGGCGTTGTTCGGGGGGTTATATTTGCCTAAACGCTGGGCGATTGTCGCGCCGATCATCATCATGTTCACAAGTGATAAATTCATTGGATTTTATAGCTGGCCTATCATGCTCTCGGTATACGCGAGTTTTTTTATCATGGGGCTTATCGGCTTATCTCTGCGTAACAGAAAAAAAATCCGCCTAATACTAGGCGGAACATTGCTCGGAAGCGTTCTGTTTTTCTTAATCACCAACTGGGCGGTCTGGGCCTTTGGCACCATGTACGCTCATTCTCTAACTGGACTTCTGGAGAGCTACTTCGCCGCCCTCCCCTTCTTCCGCAACAGCCTTGCCGGAGATCTGTTTTATACGACCGTGCTGGTGGGCGGGTATGAGTTTATTACGCGAAGGGCAGGTTATCGAGCGGCTGGGATTCGCGCTTTTGATCCACTCCACTCAAGGGTCTAAGCGAGGCTTCTGTTGATTCAACGGGTAGGCCAATCGGCGGCTCGCCGCGCTTGGTGGCCGTTTTTTGCACCAGCGGCGTCTTCACAAATGGCAATGGGAAGTGCCAAATCGTAGCCATTTCTTCAATATTCATAACATACGGATTGGCCCCGGTCTTAATTTTCCTCTTTTTGTAGGCTGTCATGAAAACATTCTTCTTGAAATTTGTGCGTGATGTCTTAAACGCGTAAGGAGCGCTGGTTTTGGCACTCGGCACCAATCCATTGCGATTAAGAAGATTAAACTGATTCAACGAACCGACAATGCCGCCCAGACACTTATCCGGGTTATAACTTTCCTTTCGCGCCACATACAATGTTCTGATCTTGCATTTAAAGCCGATCTTGGAAATTTTATCTTCAACAGCTTCAACCGTGCTTTTCAAGCCGGGAGTCAAATCGCTGACTTTTTTGGATGGTTCCGCTTCTTTTTCGCTAGGCTCAAAATTCCAATCCCATACATCAATAATCATTTTGGCCAGCGCCCGCGGCAAACCGGCAAATTTTGATAAAATCCCCTCTCCTCCTCCGAATTTATCATCTCCCGACACTATCTTTTTCACCAATTCTATGCCCTTCTCTTTCCAACGGCTATCCGTTGGTTCCAGAATAATCTGAAACCATAACTGTTCACCCCTGCCAAGACGCGAGAAGTTCTCCAAAATTGCCGCCATGGGATCGCTAAACACGACATCTTTGCTTAAGCTGTATTCAAAGTTTTGGTAGGTGCGAATCGGGTACGCGTCTTTGTCAGCCAATTTAAATTCCAGCCCCATCATTTCATACTCGCTGTTTGGATAGCGAGCCGGCACGGCTTCCACATAATCTTCAACCTCGGTTATTTCCGCTTCAGGATACTGCGCGTAGATAGCCGCTTCCATCAAATCTCTAAATTCCGCCTCGGTGCGAATTAAAAATTGAATATACCCTTCAATACTGATAATCTCCAAACTAAACCATTTCTGTTTTTTGCCATTCCAAAACTTTTCCCCTATGTTTGGCATTAATAAAGCTCCGCTAAAATGAGCAAAAATCTGTTCCACGGCTTTGGGGCTTTGGATTAAGAGCGGTGGAATATCCACGGCCAAAAGCGCCCACTGCCATTTTTTATTGGCCAAATTCTGCCGATACAACGTCCAAAGCTGAAGCCCCATTGAGAAAAAAATCAACGCCAAAACTGTCCAGCCGCCCACGCCAATTACGACCCTCACGAATTCTCCGCTCGGCAACGCAAAAAGCCACTGCCAAAAAGAGAGATATATGGTGAAGAATGGGGTTTCTAAATAGAGAGGCATAGTTGAGAATGAACAATGACCTAATACCCAATGACCAATAAACTTTAAACAAATTCCAAACTTTAAATACCAATACCCAGCCCTAATGTTAAATTTCCAATTTCCAATGTCAAATCAATGTCAAATATCAAATGTCAAGATAGTGTTTGAACTTTGACATTTATCATTTGTAATTTGTTTGATATTGGATATTTGACATTCTCGGTTCTCACTTATTCACCAACCTATACACTCCTCCGTATATTATCAATAAACTAAATCCCGTCCACCACCAGCCAAACTTGCCTGATACATACCCTCCATAGAAAGCACCCAATCAAACCCTAATTATTAAATGACCAATTCCTAATGTCTAATGACCAATCAATGACCAATGACCAATACCCAATTACTTTTTTCATTGGTCATTGAGTGATTGGGATTTGATTGGTCATTAGGAATTGATCATTGGTCATTTCCAGTATTATACCCCATCCCCGCTCAAATTAAAATACCCGCCTATACTAAGGCAGGTATCTTGATATTAGTTTGATGTTTATCTATCGCCTCTTATCGCCGACATTACCTTGGACTGTTCGCGTAACTGCTCCGTAAACAGCACCTGGTCGCGGTTAATGTTCATCGCGTCAGTCGGCCCATGCAGTTCGTTGCCGAGTTTAATGAGCGAAATGTCGGACGGGTTCAACTGCTCCACCGCCCCCTGATTTTGCAGGGGCTGTTTAAGCTGAAGATAATAGATATCGGTGAGTTTGATGTATCTCTCTCTTTCTTCGGTGATTTTACCAAAGTATACTTGGCCGTTGGTCAGAAAAACCGCATGGTAGTCGCTGACGGCCGCCTGTTTTTTCTGCATGATAAAATAACCCGTGCCTGCCAGTAGTAACAACACTGCCACAACAATTATAATGAGAAAATTTTTGCTTTTCATATCTTACTCCGTTGTTGTCGCTGATGTGGCGTTGGAAGGGGAAGCGGCCGGCGTTCCGGCGCCGCGGTTCTCTATAAATACCGGGCCTACGTTCACGAGTAAATCTCTGTTCGGATCGTAAATGATGGCTTTTTGCGCTTTTACATAAATAATCACTTTGTCGCCATTGTGAGAATCTTTATAAAAAGGCTGGTCCTTGGCCAATCCTTCGGCATCCAAAATGGAGGCCACGGTCGGCTCTTCATCCTCGGGCAAAACAATTAGTCTCTTCACCTTTGCCACCAACGCCGCGGTTTCTTGCTTGACTACTTCCTGCTGGCCTTCCGGCGTGGAAAGCCGCGCCACTTTTTGTTCGTATTTTTTATAATTCATGTATGACCAAACAAAACCCGCCATGGACACTAGTAATAATAACAGCAACACCTTAGTGAAAAATGAAGACTTCTTTACCGCGCCAGACTGGCTGACACGCGTGTCTGCCGAAGTTGTCGCGCCGACCGCGGCGATTGCTCTAGGAGCGATTGATGGCGTAGTACTTTTGAGCATAACGAAGGTTGATTAAGATTGAATAATTTTAAATATTTTTGGCAATATTTTACTGCCGCACTCTTCACATAGATCAATTCTTGTCCAATTTATATGGCTGCCTCATAGTGTATCACACTCAACCGCATTGGCAAATACCTACACGCCGCTTTCGCTAGGCGTCGGGGCGGCCGCAGGTTCGGATGGAAGAGATATTGGGGAATTTTCGCTTGATTCTGATGGTTCAGGCGCGAGTTCAGACTCATTCAAAGCTTCACTGACAGATGGAGCTGGTGTGGGTTCCGCCGGTGGAGCCAATGGCGCTGGTGCCAGCTCATCTATCACTGGAGCAGGAGACGACTGTTCATCTGGTGAAGGAGTATTTGGCGTAGAAGTCGCACCAAAGCCAGAATTATTATCGCCATCTATCGCCCCATCGCCTATGGCCTCTTCGGTACTGGTAGGAGCAACAACAGAGACGCTTGTGGTCGAAGATTCTACTGTTGTTGTAGATATTTGATCATTGCGCAAAGCAACGTCGTTGCCGCGCAACTCTGCGTTGGGATTTGGGATTTGATTGGTCATTGGAATTTGGTCATTGGGTATTTCCACCCGTATATTCACTTCCCTCATCGTCCCGTCGCTCACAAATATCTTTCCACCGTCTGACGCGAACGCGTGCCAGTTGAATAGGACCGGAAGACTGGAGGACGGAAAGATTGAAAGATTATTGACTAAAGTGATCTTGAAACTGGAAGTGGTAACTTCAGCGAGTTTCCATATTCCTTCATAGCCAACCGGGGTCACTGTGATAACCGGAGCAAATTCGTACGGTTCGCTGAAGCGCACGGTCGTTGACGTGTGTCCTTGCAGAATCTCGGCCTGGCCCACTGTATCAGCGCCAAAGGCTACGCGTTTTTTCACAGTAACCCTCCCCTCAAACACCGCGCCTTGAGCCACCGCCAAATTTTCCGCGTTCAGATTGTTGTTGCCATTGCCCTGAAGTAGAAGACCCATGGAAGTGGCGGTTGCCATCTGTAGAGACGGGCCGCCTAAGGCGATCGTCTCTACCGTGGTTGAGACAACAACGCGCAGAGAATCAATCTGGCTCTGCAAAAAGGCGGCGCTGTTTGTAAGATTAGCCAAGGTAATTGAGGTGGATGAGGCGCTCTGCTCAAGGAGCGTCAACTGGTTATTCAATTGGGCAAATGTAGAACTAACCGTGTCGGTGAAGGTTAGAATGCTACTCTCCAGCATGGAAGTGGCGCTCGCGGTAGAGCTGGCTAAGGACGCTAAATTTTGGTTTAAGGCCTGGATAGCGAGTATCGACACGCCGGCCGTGTCAACCAGCGAAATATAACGCTCTGAATCCCCCAGCCCAAACTGGGTGTAGAAATCCTGGGCCATGGGGCCGATATGCCGCACGGACGGATCATCGGATTTGTAATTCCACTGCGTTATTTCCAACTGCCCAACCTTGGCTAAAATCTCTTGCGGATTGAGAGTGGTAAAATTGTCTTTTAAAATTCTGTCCGAAAGCACCACCGGGTTAACATTGCCCGAAGAATCGGTATGGTTTAAGGCATTGCCATAGGCTGCCGAGGGAGTGGTGAAATTAGCGGTCCATCTTGCGGCACCTTTAGTTACTCTGAATTCATCTATCCATCCATTCAAAAATCCACCTGGGGTATCGCCTCCCGCGCCAGAATGATAGGCGCCTATCCATAATGCCTCGCCGTTAGAATTATATATCACACTACTACCTATATTGTAATCCGTCCCAATCTGAGCGCCATCAATGAACAATTTAATTGTGGCTCCTGTTCTTACCGCGGCGATATGATACCATGTGTTTATTGATGGACTCCAAGTTCCAGTTACCGTAGCGGCCACGGCACTCCCATCAGTACTGTAAGCAAACCCCAATCCCACGCCATCTTGATAATTCATACCCCACGCCCTTGAATCCCAAAATTGATCCGCAAGAGCGGCATAATTCCCTCCAGTTGGAACCACATTAAATCTTACCCAAAAATCTACAGTAAAGTCACCCGAGTTAAAATCCCAATCTTCGCTATCATTAACACTCACATAATCTCCCGTGCCATCTAGCAACAAACTAGATCCGCCAAATTTTGACTGAGCGGTGTCTAGTTGCGCGTTTCCAAGAGCCGCTACGGTGTACAATTGGTACGAACTGTCAGATAAAATCGTACTAGCGTCTGTGCCATTAAAATGTCCTAAAAACCTTGTACTATTATCTAACCCTGAACTCCCAGTTCCTCCAAACGTGCCGGTGGCAATGGGCGCCCAGGCGGAACCGTTGTACAAATACAGCGAGCTAGAGGTATTGCTGTAAATTATCTGCCCGGCAGTCGGCGAGCTGGGGTATACGGTTTGGGAGGCAAGAACCAAACCTGTGCCGCCAATGGTGGCGGCGGCGCCTCCGGTGGAGGTGACGGTGAGGGCGCCGTCAGAGCCGACTGTGAAGGAGGTGTAGTTGCTGGCGTTATACCCCAAGCGGAGCTGTTCGGTGGTGGCCAGTGAATGAAGTTTGGCTCCAGGAGTCGTTGTGCCTATACCGACGCTGCTTTCAAAGTATGCTCCCCCATCTTTATCAATGTAAGCCTTTTCGGTGCCGGCATTTTTTATTGAAAGCAGGTTTGCCCCAGAGGTGGAAAATGTGCCGGATGTATCAATTATTACTCCATCCGCGGAAGCACTGTCCGCTGAATATGCTTTAAGTGTTAAGGCTGTATTATTAAAAGTCGCATAAGTATCAAATTGGGGACCGGTTGAGCCGAATATTCCTTCCACAGCTCCGCCAATTGTGACTCCAAGCTGATTTGCTCCAAAATTATAAAATCCCGTATCCGTGTCGCCGATGAAGGCTAGACCGGGCTTGGTATCTGATCCGGCAGACACCAAAAGTGAACTGCTAACAGTCGTGGTGGCGCTGTTCGATGGAGCGATTGTGAACGCTCCACTGGCTCCAACCGTGAAGGAAGCGTAATTACTGGCGTCATACCCCAGACGGAGTTGTTCGGTGGTGGTGACAATGTGCAACCTTGCGCCGGGAGTGGAGGTGTTAATACCAACACGGCCATTAGAGCTGATTCTGAACAGTTCGGTGGTGCCGGAGCCCACTATGAAGATGTCATCCGGAAAAATATTGCCGATGACAACATTGTTGTCTTTGACTTTGAGTCCGTTGGAGCCATCAGTTTCCACGCGGAAATAGTCGTTGGCGCTGTCCCATTGGAGGTAGCCGTATTGACCGCTGTCGCCGGTGTCTCCGATCAATACCCTGGGGTCGCTGCTGGTGTTGAAAACCCAGATCTCACCATTCTGCACATGGACCTTGGCCTCCGGAGCAGATGTGCCAATACCCACCCGGCCGTTGCCGGCGTTAACATTAAAGGCGGTGGAGCTGACCATGAGGCCGTTGTAGATAGTGGTGGTGTTGTTGCCGGTGTTGGCAATGGTTAGGGCGCCGTTGGAAGCAACTGTAAACTTAGAGTAGTTGCTGGCGTTATACCCCAAGCGGAGCTGTTCGGTGGTGGTGACAATGTGGAGGGTGGTGGAAGGAACATTGGTGCCAAGTCCCAGTTTGTTGTT
>Ga0075971_111_pt1 | contig 20227 bp, 18 predicted proteins | sample RifGroA2_FD_67997 | JGI IMG/M metagenome (GOLD analysis project Ga0075971, IMG submission 67997) | Parcubacteria (Magasanikbacteria) bacterium GW2011_GWA2_46_17
CGCGATGTGGAAACTCTCAAGCTATGGTAAACTCTCACTATTACTACTTAGGCATGAGACCGAGCATACCCTGCGGTCTCTGCCGCAGGGTTTTTGATTGTCATTATATGCTTCACAAGCCTACCCAAATTTTGGAAAACAATCATCATGCCTACTGTCTTTCAGGCGACGTGACAGACGTGAGAACGTACCTCTTTGAAACGCTTGAGACAAAGTGGGGTATACGCCTCAAAGGCAACCCCGATTTTTATTACCGGAAATTTGAAACCATGACGGTTGACGACGCGAGGGTGCTAAAAGAATTTCAGGGACAAAAATCATTTTCCGTAGGTGATAAAAAAATTTTTGTGATTGAAGCTAGCGGAGTAACCGACCAAGCTCAAAATTCGCTTTTGAAAATATTCGAGGAACCCGCCGAAAATACTCACTTTTTTCTTCTGGGCCACTGCGTCGGAAACCTCATTCCAACTTTGACCTCAAGGCTCTTCGCGATAAATTTAGGCGAGAAATCAGCCACGCCGGACCAAACCGAAGCTCTTGATTTTCTAAAGGCCCCACTTCCAAAGCGTCTGGCATTGATAAAAAAACTGGCAGATGACATCAAAGACGAAAGGAGAACCAAAACCGACGCCCTTGTTCTACTCCAGAGTATTGAGTCGGTTTTGTATCAAAAATACAGAAGGGACGGAAAAAATCCCGACAAGCTGTTTGAAGACCTTGAAATGTGTCGCGACTACTTGAGCGACCGTTCGTCGAGCGTCAAAACGCTTTTGGAATACGTGGCGCTTATCGCTCCGCACAATACTTAGACTGTAAATGTTGTTTGCCTAAAAATTTTCTCTGCCCTATAATTACTTGTATGAAAAAAGTGACTATTGATGACTTGGCTCGAATGGTAACAAAAGGTTTTGACGAAACCAAAAAAGAACTTCACGAAACTGAGGGTCGTTTACGACGGGAAATTAAAGCTGTGGATAACCGTGTATCTGATGTAGATGAACGTTTATCCAGTATAGAGTTCTTACTGTCCAGTAACCGTATTGAGCGCCTGGAAGACAGCATGCGGGAAGTTAAAACTATTCTCAAAATTAAATAACCGAAATGCCATACAACTTTTCAAAATTCAATCAAAAAGGTAAGGCGGTGGAGGAGTGGCTCGCCAAAGAGCTTTCCGGTATCCGCACCTCCCGCGCTACACCGGCGATTCTTGACGGTATTCTCGTCGAATCATACGGAGCGAAACTGCCGATTAACCAAGTGGGTAGTATCGCGAGTCAAGACGCCCGAGCGCTTTTTATCACCCCTTGGGACGCCTCATCAATCAAAGAGATTGAGAAAGCCATCGCAGCCGGAAACCTTGGGCTATCGGTGTCGGCGGTAGATACCGGTGTCAGAGTTAGTTTTCCGGAGTTGACCTCGGAGCGGCGAACGGTACTTATCAAAACTGCCAAGGAAAAGTTCGAAGACGCTCGGATATCGGTACGAAAACTGCGCGACGAAATCCAGAGCGAGATTGAATCGGCGGAAAAGGCCGGCGGCATAGGAGAAGACGAAAAGTTCCGTCTTAAAGCCGAATTACAAAAGCTTGTCGACGCGCTCAACAAAAAACTTTCCGAGGCGGTGGAGAGGAAGGAGAAGGAAATCTTAAGCTAAACATACGAAAATTAAATACGAATTATACGAAATAATACGAAAATCTCAGCGGTTTGAAGAAAATTTTCGTATATGTTCGTATATTCGTACCCATTCGTATTTTCGTATAAAAACATGAACATCATTATCTTTCTGATAATTCTAGTCCTGTTGGTGCTCGTCCATGAGTTCGGGCATTTTATTGTGGCAAAAAAGTCTGGCGTAAGGGTTGACGAATTCGGCATCGGCTTCCCACCGCGCTTGTGGGGGAAACGTTTCGGCGAAACTCTATACTCAATCAACATGTTGCCTTTCGGAGGTTTCGTAAAAATTTTCGGGGAGAACGCTGAAAGTCTGGAAAGTCCCGACGGCGCGACCGAAGACAAGAGTAGAAGTCTGGCTTACAAAAACCGTGGTATTCAGGCCGCCGTACTTGCGGCGGGGGTTACTTTCAATATTGTTTTTGCTTGGTTAATCATTTCCGTTGGATTGATGTTTGGTTTGCCTTCCGCGGTCGAGAGCGGGAACGCCGAGCATCTCAGAGATACTCGCACTATCATAACAAACGTTATGTCTGACTCTCCGGCAGGAAATGCGGGTCTAGCCGCCGGAGACGTTATCGTTTCAATCAAAACCGCGCAATCTGAAATTGACGCCGACCTTACCCCTGAAAAAGTCAGCGCCTTTATCGCAAAGGGCGCGGAACCTCTAACGATTGCGTATACGCGCGGTGACAAAACTTCCGAAACGACAATCACTCCGATTGAAGGAATTGTCTCGGGAAAACACGCGGTGGGCATCAGTATGGATATGGTGGGTATTCTGAAATTGCCGGTTCATGAGGCTTTGTGGGAGGGCGGAATTAGAGCGTTACAACTTTTCAAATTAGTAACGGTAAACATAGTCTACTTTCTAAGTGACGCGATTTTGGGACGCGCCAATCTCTCGGAAGTGGCGGGGCCGATTGGCATGGTCGCGTTAGTCGGCGATGCGCGCGAGCTTGGTTTTGCCTACCTGATTTTTTTCACCGCGCTTCTTTCGATTAACCTAGCAGTTATCAACCTCATCCCTTTTCCAGCGCTCGACGGCGGACGACTTGTTATGGTCGCGATCGAGGCAATCAAACGTTCACCGCTTAATCCGAAATTTATTCAAAGTGTCAATGTGGCGGGCTTCGCGCTTTTGATTATTCTCATGCTAGTCGTCACCGGAAGTGATATCGTCAAACTTTTTTAGGAAACTTCATTTCTACGATATGATCGTACAAATGGGATTGATGTAAAAGAAAAAACCCACTTCTTGGTGGATTCGTTTACTGTCCTTCTTTCACACTGTTCCGACCAGCGAGAAAAATCTTCCCCAACATTGCCTTAACCCCATAGATATTTCCCTGTTGATTTTCGCGCTCGATGACAGAGTCAATTAGACGCAATTGTGCCTCGTCACAAGGACCGACAGGTCCTTGTTGATATGTCTCCGCACTAAACAACATGTTACTTAAAATCTCATGCCCGCCGGCTCGAAGTTTCGCTTCGGCCTCTTCAACTTCTCCAAGGTTCCCCCAAAACACTTCGACATGGTTAGGAACTCGGTGAGTGCCGGTTCGCCAAAACAGAATTTTTCTTTCAGTCATATATTGTTCCTTTGGTTGATACATTGCGGGTTCGAACTGTTTCTAACATTGCCAAAACTAGCACTCACTGTCAAGTATCGTATTTCAACTATATTTCCTGTAGTATTAGGCTTACAAATTCCCCATTCGTATATTCGTATTGATTGGTATTTCGTATTTCCCATGAGACAGTCCACACTCTTCACCAAAACCCGCAAAGAAGCTCCGAAAGACGAAGTGGCGAAAAACGCCGAACTTCTGATTCGGGCCGGTTACATTCACAAGGAAATGGCCGGTGTGTATTCGTATTTGCCATTGGGACTTCGCGTACTTGCAAAAATTGAAAATATTATTCGCGAAGAAATGAACGTTATCGGCGGGCAGGAAATCCGCATGGCTACGTTGCATCCCAGTGAGAATTGGAAAAAAACCGGCGGCTGGGACAAAATCGACGTGCTGTTCAAATTGCAAAGCCGAACAGACAAAGAATACGCACTCGGACAAAGCGAGGAGGAAATCGTGACGCCCATAGCGCAGGAATATGTCACATCCTACAAGGATTTACCTTTGGCAGTCTATCAAATCGGACAAAAATATCGGGACGAGCTCCGAGCCAAAAGCGGCATTATGCGCGGCCGTGAGTTTGGCATGAAGGATATGTACAGCTTCCATGTGGACCAGGGGGACTTCGACCGATTTTATGAAATTGTCAAACAGGCTTATTTCCAGATCTTCAAGCGTTGCGGTCTGACGGGAAAAGTAACCGAAGCCGCCGGCGGGAGTTTCAGCGAAAAGCTTTCCTATGAATTCATGGTACTTACCGACGCGGGCGAGGACACTATCGTGTACTGCCCCGAATGCACGCATTGCGCCAACAGTGAGATATCAAAAGTATCCGAGGGCGGAATTTGTCCGAAATGCGAACAAGGAAAGCTCGCCAAGGCAAAGGCTGCGGAAGTCGGAAACGTCTTCGACCTTGGACAAAAATATCCAAAAAGTTTCGACTTCAGTTACAAGGATAAAGAAGGAAGCGAAAAAATGCCCGTAGTGGGCTGTTACGGTATCGGTACCACACGGCTTATGGGCACCATTGTGGAAGTGTTTTCGGACGAAAAAGGCATCGTGTGGCCGCAATCGGTGGCGCCCTTTCAAGTGCATCTGATTTCACTTGCCATGGAGGACGGCGACGTAAAAAATGCAGCCGACGCTCTCTACAAAAAACTTATGGACAAGGGGGTGGAAGTTCTTTATGATGATCGTACAACCCGCGCCGGTGAAAAATTCGCCGACTCGGACCTTTTGGGAATACCGTGGCGATTCATCATTAGCGAAAAAACTCTGAAGGCCGCCGGCATTGAGGTAAAAAATCGCAAGGAACCGTCATCAGAAATTTTAAGCGAAAGCGAAGCGATGAAAATTCTTGAAAGATAGAGGACATGATAAAACGAAACATAGAGAAGATATACAAGCTGCTATCAAACGATATCGGCATTGATTTGGGGACTGCCAATACCCTCGTCTACATGCGCGGGCAGGGAATTGTTATCAATGAACCGTCGGTGGTCGCGGTCAACAACAAGACCGGCCAGGTGGTGGCTGTCGGTATTCACGCCAAAGCCATGCTTGGACGCACTCCGGCGCACATCACTGCGGTCCGGCCTCTGGTAGGTGGCGTGATTTCGGATTTCGAGGTGACCGAGGAAATGATTTCATACCTCATTAAAAAAGCCGAGGGTAATTCACGCATGCTTTTAGGCCCGCGCGTAGTGGTGGGAGTACCATCGGGCATCACAAACGTTGAAACTCGCGCGGTGCGGGACGCGACAAAAAACAACGGGGCTCGAGAAGTCCACATTGTCGAGGAACCTATGGCGGCCGCAATCGGTATTAGACTACCGATTCAGGAGCCGGTGGGTAATATGGTAATTGACATTGGTGGCGGCACGTCGGATATCGCCGTCATATCTTTGGGTGGCATCGTTCGTTCCAAAAGTCTCAAAATCGCCGGAGACCGCCTGAATGAAGATATCGTATCCTACATTCGAGGCGAGTTTAAAATTTTGATCGGAGAAAAAACCGCGGAAAGCGTCAAAATCGCTATCGGCTCGGTTATGTCCGGTTTGCAACCCATGGAAGCGTCGGTGCGAGGCCGTGACTTGATTACCGGACTGCCGCGTGAAGTCATCATTACCGATTCGGATATCCGCGAAGCGGTAGGACAGTCTATCGACAACCTGGTTGAAGCCGTAAAGGAAGTACTTGAAACCACACCGCCGGAAATCGTGGCCGATATTATGCACCGTGGAGTCTACGTAGTGGGAGGCGGAGCGCTGATAAAAGGCTTAGACAGACTTATCTCTGAGGCCGCGAAAATTCCGGTACATATCGCTGACGACCCGCTGACCGCGGTCGCTAGAGGTACCGGTATTATCCTCGAAGATCTGGAACGATACCGCGAAGTACTCCTCCAAAACGAAGATGAATTACCTCCTAAAAAATAGCCACCGCGGTAAGAAAACCTCCAGACAGGCACTCTTGGCCTGCGCGGTTATTATAATACTGATACTGTTGTATTTCTTTGCGCCGAACCTCGTTAACAACGCTCTGTTTGCCGTCGCCAAACCAATCTGGAACGCGCAAGATTATGTAGTGGAGAAATATGAAAAAATTTACGCGCTGTTTTCTGAAAAGCAAAAACTTGCAAAACTTAACGCGAACCTTGCGCGAGAACTTGCCGAGGCGACAACCGCGCTTCAAAGCGCCGAGGTTTACAAACGTGAAAATGAAAATCTTAAAAGTCTGTTGCTGGGCCGAGACAGTGGCGAAAAACGAATACTGGCGAACATTATGGCAAAGCCCAACCACTCGCTCTATGACACGTTACTACTTGATGTGGGGACGCAAAATGACATAGCGATAGGGGACAAAGTGCTCGCCGGAGATTTCGTTTTAGGAACGATACGCGAAGTATACGGAAACCACTCAAAAGCTACTCTGCTTTCTTCTCACGGTGAAATTTCGAGAGTGCTTATAGGCGAGACCAACATTTCCGCGGAGGCAATTGGCAGAGGTGCCGGTAATTTTATCATCAAAGCCCCGAAGGAGGTCGCCGTTACGCAAGGCGACATTATCAGACTGCCCAACCTAAATCCCAAATTTTTCGGCACTGTCCAAGATGTTGAGCAAACCGTAACAAGCACGTTTCAGCTGATTTTATTTCGCCTGCCCGTAAACATTAATAATTTGCGGTGGGTGGAAATTGTTAAAAACGAATAAGTGCCGAGCACGACACACGCTCTCTCGGCGAAACAAAAACCAATATGCGTCGGCGAATTCTTCTGGATATAATCCTAATACTTGGATCATTTATCGCTCCACCGTGGCTTGCGTTATTGATATCTTTAGTCGGATTGTTTTCTTTCGAAAACTTCTATGAAATTTTCGCTGTCGGTTTTATCATCGACGGTTTATACGGGATAGGAACGTCAACATTGTTTATACCGACACTCTATACCGTAATTTCCGGCTGCATGTTTATAGCCGTAATTTTCCTGCGTAAGCACCTTAGGTTTTATCTATAATGAGCATTTTCAAAAGAAACGTTTCAAAAAAAAGATGGGAAGGCAGGGAAATTGACCCAGACGAAATACTGCTCGACGCTACAAACTTGCCCAAATTCGACCAAAGTCAATTCGAAGGTAGATTGGAAAAACCACTTAAGAAAAGTACGGTTGTGACGACCGGCGTTATTTTCATGGTCGTTCTATTGGCCTTTGCCGTTAAAATATCCCTACTGCAAATCGAGCAGGGCACTAGTTATGCCCTAAAAAGCGCCGCCAATAGCCTGCGACAAACCATAATATTTCCCGAACGCGGCGTCATCTACGACCGAAATAAAATACTCTTGGTTTCAAACTCATCATCTGAGAAAAATAACGAATTCGCCAAAAGAACCTATGCCCCCATACAGGGAATGGCTCATATTTTGGGCTACATTCGCTACCCGGCCAAAGACTCGAACGGTTTTTACTATCAAGACCGATATGAGGGCCTTGACGGCGTTGAGAAAATTTACAATACGGCGCTTGCCGGCAAAAACGGCCTTAAGATAGTCGAGGTTAACGCTCACGGAGAGATTGAAGCGGAATCTCCGGGGCAACTCGAACCGCCTAAATCCGGCGTAAATATTGTTCTTTCGGTTGATTCAAGATTACAATCCAAGCTATATGAGATAACCAAAGACCTTGCACTTGAAATCGGTTTTGACGGCGGAGCGGCCGCAATCATGGATATTACCAACGGAGAAATTCTCGCGGCTGTAAGTTACCCCGAGTATGATTCGGGCGTAATGTCAGACGGTACCAACTCAATAAAAATCAAGAACTTTATCAACAGCACCCAAAAACCTTTTCTAAACCGAGTGATTTCCGGTCTGTATACCCCCGGCTCAATTTTAAAGCCGTTCGTCGCTCTCGCCGCCCTAAAGGAGGAAATTATTGACCCGAAAAAGAAAATTTTGAGCACGGGATCGATTGCCGTTCAAAACCCCTTTGACCCGAAAAAAAAGAGTGTCTTCAAAGACTGGAAGATTCACGGATATGTCGACATGAGAGAGGCACTGGCGGTATCTTCCGACGTGTACTTTTATGAAATCGGCGGAGGTTTTGAGGACCAAATAGGTTTGGGAATTGAAAAAATCGAGAAATATCTGAGATTGTTCGGCTTCGGAGAAACGCTTGAGGGTAATCCGCTTCTGAATAAAACGGGCTCGATCCCAAGTCCGGCGTGGAAAAAAGAAAACTTTGAAGGCGATCCTTGGAGGGTGGGTGACACTTACAACACTTCGATTGGCCAATATGGATTTCAAGTGACGCCGCTTCAGGTGGTGCGTGCGGTAGCGGCCATCGCTAACGGCGGCACACTGATGAGCCCGACGCTTTTAAAGATCAACGAGTTGGAGGCCAGTCAATATCTCCAAACCTTGCCATTTACCGAAGAGCAAGTAAGAATAATCAAAGAGGGCATGCGTCTTGCCGTAACGGCTGGCACCGCCAAAGCGCTCAACATACCGGAAGTGTCGGTAGCCGCGAAAACCGGTACGGCTGAACTCGGAATTTACAAAAAATTCGTAAATTCGTGGATAGTTGGATTTTTTCCTTATGAAAAACCGCGTTTCGCCTTTGCGGTAATCATGGAAAAGGGACCGTATGATAATACCGTGGGAGGTTTATATGTTATGAGAAAATTGCTGGAGTGGATGGCGGTGCATACGCCGGAATACCTTATAGAAAGTGAAAAGTGAAAAATTTAAAGTTAAAAGTGGAAACAAGATACAATCATGTCTAGCGAACTGAATAAATTCCCCGGTCCAATCAATACTTCGTCGGGGCAACCGGAAGTAGTGAGAGACGGAACGGAAGAAGCCGCGACAGCCGCTGAAGCGATTACTTTTTTGGACAGTTATGATTTGGCTACGGGAAAACTGACTCTGCGGAGCGCCACCCATTTTCCCATGGAAATTTTTGATTTTGCTCGACAATTCCCCGTGGAAATATTAAACGCCTCGGGCTCCAAACTGTCCGTCTTACCGCAGGAATTCGGCCAATTGGACAAATTAAGAATTGCCTTCTTTTCCGACAATGAATTTGAAGAAGTACCGGAGGTGCTCTCAAGGTGTTCCGAACTTTCCATTGTCGCGTTTAAATCGAATAGAATTTCCGTTTGGTCGGAAAATGCTCTGCCGCCGAGCATCCGCTGGCTCATGCTTACCGACAATCTCATTTCAAAAATTCCGGCTTCTATAGGAAAACTTACGAATTTGCAAAAGTTGGCGCTCACCGGCAACCGCATAGAATCCCTGCCGAAAGAAATGGCCTCATGTCTGGAACTGGAGCTTCTCCGCGTTTCCGCCAATAATTTTAAATCAGCGCCTCCGGCGTGGCTCTGGAACCACCCCCGCCTATCATGGTACGCCGATTCGGGCAACCCTTTTTGCATGAGCGACAGCCCTCCGGAAATTGAACTACTCGATATCGCGCTTAATGATGCTACATTCAGTGAAAACAACTTGATAGGCGAAAGTCCGTCCAGTCGCGTGTACGCGGGAACACTGCGCGTAACCGGCGAAGCGGTGGCCATTAAGATATTTAAAAGGGGACTGACCAGTGACGGCTTCCCCAAAAACGACATGCGAGCGTCCATCGCCGCCGGCACACACAGAGGGCTTATAAAAATAATCGGGAAACTTTCGGACCATCCGCAAAACAGCGAAGGTATCGTCATGACACTGGTACCGTCCGATTACAAAAAATTGGGTCACCCACCGGATTTTAAAACCTGCACGCGTGATACTTTCCCCGCCGACACGCTCTTTGAAACAAATTGCACATTAAACGTTCTGAAGGATATCTCATCGGCCTGCGAACATTTACACCTGCGGGGCATCTCGCACGGGGATATTTACGCGCACAACATTTTATCAAACGCCGAAGGACGATCGTTTCTTGGTGATTTTGGAGCGGCGACTTTTTATGACAAAAAGGACGGTAATAGGGAGAGCCTCGATGTACGGGCATTCGGATGTCTTATGGAAGACTTACTGGACCGTTCGGGGGCTACCGCCGACAGGGGCGTCTTGGCAAAACTTCGTGAATTACAACGGGCGTGCAAGAACCCCACACCGACAAACCGCCCGTCTTTTCGGGAAATTCAGGAATTGCTATCGAAAATGTAAGATACGCTAGCCGAACGCAAAAATTGACTTTGTGCCCAAAACCAAATAAAATGCAAAGTATTATTTAGTGTATATACCATTTCTTATGGACGAAAAAAACGAATATCTTACAAAGGAGAAATTCGACGAGTTGTCGAGGGAGCTCCAAGAACTTAAGACCACCAAGAGGAAGCAAGTGGCGGAAAGCCTCGAATACGCAAAATCTCTGGGCGACTTATCGGAAAACGCCGAATATCACGAGGCAAGAGAGTTACAGGCCAACACCGAAGACAGAATCGCCAAGCTTGAAACAATGCTTAAATCTGCGGTCATTATCTCCCTTCATCACAGCGAGGCGGTAGGTATCGGCTCAGTCGTTAAGCTTGAAAAAATCAAGGACGGGTCAAAATCAAAATACAAAATTGTCGGTTCGGAGGAGGCGAATCTTGCCGACGGTAAACTTTCCATTCACTCACCACTCGGTTCCACGATGGTTGGCAAAAAGAAGGGCGACGAATTCAAGGTAACCACGCCGGGAGGAGTGGTGGAATATAAGATAACTGAAATAGAGTAGGCTATAGCCATACGAAAATACAAATGGGAGCAAATATACGAAACAATACGAAAACTTTGTCGGTATCCCTATAGTTTTCGTATTGTTTCGTAGTTTCGTATAATTCGTAGTTTCGTATATTTAATTTATGGCTTCTATAGAAGAAATTCGTAATACCAGACTCGCTAAACTGGAGACGCTAAAAAGTGCCGGTATTAACGCTTATCCGACTACGACGGAACGTGATTGCGATTTGGCTGAAACAGTACTGAAATTCGACAAACTTTCAAAGAAAAAATCCGTATCATTGGCGGGCAGGGTCATGTCACTCCGACCTCAAGGTGGATTGATTTTTTTTACGCTTGATGACGGCACGGGTCGTTTTCAGGGCCTCATAAAATCAGACGAGGTTGCTCCGGAAGTTTTTGATTTGTTTTCCAAGACGGCGGACATTGGAGATTTTCTTCAGGTATCCGGCACGTTGTTCGTCACAAAGAGAAATGAGAAAACGCTTCAGATCAAAACTTGGAAAATGCTCGCCAAGAGTCTTCGACCACTACCAGAAAAATGGCACGGTCTTCAAGATGTGGAAGAACGTTTCAGACACCGATACCTAGACACGCTGATGTCGCCGGAGGTTAAGCAACGCTTTGTTCTACGCTCGAAAATGGTATCGGAAATCCGGAAATTTTATGACGATAACGGCTATACTGAAGTGGAAACTCCGAGACTTCAAATTCTCGCCGGTGGCGCCACTGCCGAGCCGTTCGTGACTCATCACAATGCGCTCGATATAGATTTTCATCTCACTATTGCTCAAGAGTTGTATTTAAAAGAGCTTTTGATTGGAGGCTTTACTAAAGTCTATGAAATTGGGCGGAAATTTCGCAACGAGGGAATAGACGCTACACACAATCCGGAATTCACAATGCTCGAGTCCAACGAGTCCTACGCTGACGCTCTTTCGCAGAGGCAGTTCATCGAAAAACTGTTCAAACACCTTGTTAAAAAAATGTTCAATGCCGATTCTATTATCCACAACGAACAAAAAATTGATTTTGCGGAGAATTTTTCCGTGATAACCTTCTTTGACCTATTACAAAGACATGCCCTAATTTCCAATCCTGAAAAAATAGGCAGGGAGGAACTCTCGCTTAAGGCCACCCAGCTCGGCGTGACTGTGGAACCGGAGGAGTCGCTTGAAAAAATAATGGACAACATTTACAAGAAAACTTGTCGTCCCAAATTAGTCCAACCGACATTTATCATTGACTATCCGGTAAGCTTTAACCCCTTCGCCAAAAGAAAAGAGGAAAACCCGACTCTTATAGACAGATTCCAGTTAGTAGCCGGAGGCATCGAGCTTGTGAATGCTTTCTCGGAGTTGAATAATCCGGTTGACCAAAAGGAACGCTACCTTGAGCAAGACAAAAAGAAAGCCAAGGGGGAACACGACATTTCTCCTTCCGATAAAGGATATTTGGAAGCCATGGAGTATGGCATGCCGCCAAACGGCGGTATCGGCATCGGCATTGACCGCCTCGCCATGCTCTTCACGGACGCGAAAAATATCAAGGAGGTAATCCTGTTTCCCACGCTTCGACCAAAAATCGAAGTGGCGGGTAAAAGCGAAAGGAAAATTGCCGTGGCCGTAATCAATAAATCGCTCGGCCTCAAACGCTGGGAAGAACTCAACACCGCCGCTCACTTATCAGCTTCTCTGGGAGCGCGAAAGGGTAAAAGTCTCCTGTTTCAAGAAGAAATCGAAACCAAAGACACCCGACCGGTGGCCTTAAACATTCAGCACGCCATCATGATCAAGGAAGCAAAGTCCACAGCGGACCTAGCCGCTTTCGCGCGTGAAGCCAGAGAGAAAAATTTGTCCGTAACGGAATTTACGCGAGAAATGCTCGCCACCACCGACGATAAAAAAGTAATCGCCGAAACTAAAGCCAAGAACGCCGACGAAATTGAATATTTGGGAGTCCTCGTATTCGGTGACAAAGTGAAGGTGGAGCAACTAACCGAAAAATTCTCCTTATTTAGCTAGCTAGACAAAAAAAGCTCAAGGCCAGACCTTGAGCTTTTTAGTATTGACACAGCAGGTGATTCAATGTAGTCTCTTCTCGCATGAATAGTACCTTGAAGTATCCTATCGTATCTTACGTGGACATCATTGACCTCTTCCACTCTATCCTTTTTTGGAGGTATGAACAGAAGGCCGCTTCCAGCATCGGGCCTCAATTTTGGTTTACCAGCTTCGATCTGGTATGGACTATCTTGGACATGAACCGCATTTTGCCGAAAAGCCGAGTAAAACGTCTGCGAGGCAAAAGAGAGCTCTGCGCCCCGTTCCTCAAAAAAACTCTGGTAGTCGAACAATATGACGGACGGGACTGGCGAACCATTATGGATAACGCCGGATTCAGGTGTTTCTGCTTGAGGAAAAGCAATCGAGAACTCGTCAGTGGCAACAGCGTCAATCATCTTGAGCTTTGCAGCCGGAGGAAAGTTTTCATCACTTCCTTTGGGATTAGAACCGCGCCGGATGTGACGCAAAGAGTGACTAACCTGCTGAACCGCGAACAGTTTTTGTCCTCATGGGAACGCTATACGCTACCGTTCAGAGACAAAAAAGGTGTAGTGGGCATGCTAGCTAAGGCCCGAAACACGGAGTTGGATGCCGAAATCTGGGGTGAAAAAACCGCCGAAACCTTAGGGGGCACAGACCAGGATATTTAGTGCAGATTGCTTCCGTGCTGGTTTGATGATGATCGAAAACGGGAGACATGAAGACAGTTTCGCAAACCGCGCCAACCTAAGCGCGGTTTTTTCTTGCGCCTTCATGGGTACATCCGTCCCACCCAAACTGTGGATAACTATGCTAGGTTGTGGGACAGGGTGGTATATAATACTATCTATGTGGGATGAAGTGGGTGGCATATTTTTAAGGAGCGTAGCGACTATAAAAATAGCCAGTCAGCTGTAATCAGCTGACACGGCACAAAAGTAAAGTCATCTTACGAAGATATGAAAATCGAAAAAAAAATCTACAAAGTGGTTTATAAAGGAAAAAGATTTTCTCTTCCTTTGCATGTAAGCACCGCAGTCCGTTCTCGCGAAAAAGTTTTGGTACGAAAAAACGTTTCCGTTTCAACGTCTTGTTTAAATCTTACATCTATTCCATGTTAATCGGCGAATCCGCCAAAATTTAAGAAAATTTTTTCGGACAAGTACACCCATCAAACAAAATGCTAATTGGAGAATATACACATACGATAGATGATAAAAACCGTTTATCTTTGCCGGTGAAGTTTAGACAGGAAATGGGAAAGAAAGTGGTTGTCACGCCTGGACTTGATAACTGTTTGTTTCTGTTCACCCTGAGCGAGTGGAAAAAGATTTCGGAAAAACTTTCCCAATCGTCAATGTTGCAAGCCGATAACAGAGGGTTTAACCGTTTTATGTTCGGGGGGGCGGTGGAGGCGGAGGTCGATTCAATCGGACGAATTTTGGTTCCTGATTTTCTACGAGAGCGGGCGTCGCTTAAAGGTAAAGTGGTGGTCATCGGCGTTCAAAGCAGAGTGGAAATTTGGAACGAGAAGTCGTGGATTGACTACAAGAAAGTGGTGGAAAAGCAGGCTGATACGTTGGCGGAAAAGCTCGGACAGGTAGGTGTTTTGTAATAAACACAACTATAACAATGACAATAACTATGACTATGAAAAATCCAAGAACCTGTTAACCGCGTGTCATCGTAATTGTTATTGTCATGAGTGTGCAACATATTCCGGTTCTTTTAAATGAAGTAATAGCGGGGTTAGACATCAAACCTGACGATGTGTTCTTGGACGGCACCATAAACGGAGGGGGTCACAGCAAGGCGGTATACGATAAGCTCGGCACGAAAGGGCTTCTCATCGGCACCGACCTTGACGAAATGGCGCTTGGGAAAGCGCGGGAGAAACTTCAAGGAGGTAACGCCAAAGTTATTCTCAAGCAGTCGAGTTTCAGAAATCTTGACACTGTCCTCGGAGAAATCGGCAGAATTACGGTAAACAAAATTCTTCTCGACCTTGGTTTGAGTTCAAACCAATTCGAGGAATCGGGCAGGGGATTCACCTTTCAGAAAGACGAGCCGCTTCTTATGACCTTCAAGAGTGCCCTTACGGAATCCGACCTCACTGCGAAGAAAATTGTCAACGAATGGGACGAGGAGAACATTGCGCAGATTATCGAGAGCTACGGCGAAGAGCACTTTGCAAGAAAAATCGCTCACGCAATTGTTTTCTACAGAGAAAAAAAGGAAATTAAAACGACCAACGAACTCGTCGCCATAATCAAAGAAGCGGTACCGCAAAAATACCAACACGGCCGAATACATCCCGCCACAAAAACTTTTCAGGCACTTCGAATCACGACGAACGACGAAATCGAAAGTCTGAAAGACGGTCTGCGAAAGGGCTTTGAGCATCTCGCGCTATCGGGAAGAATGGCCGTCATTTCGTTCCACAGCATTGAAGACCGTATAGTCAAAAATTTCTTTAGAGAAAGAGTGAAAGAGGGAACGGCCAGACTGATTACCAAAAAACCGATTACACCGTCGCAAAAGGAAATTACCGAAAACCCTCGCTCCCGAAGCGCCAAGCTTCGTATCATCGAAAAGTGGGCTTAAAACAAGGTTACCCAGCTTCGAGGTTGAACCTCGAAGCAGAAACAAAAAAAATGGCAGAAAAAATCAAAAATGAAATACATGACCGCGGAAACATCTTCTGGTCTTTAGCCGTGGGTCTAGTTGTTGTTCTTGGGTTGTACTTATACTTCTTAAGCAACACAATCTATACCGCCGTAGTTAGGCAACAAACAGAAAAAGCAATTGCCGTTCTTGAAGAGAGCATCGGCGGTCTTGAATCAAGTTATCTAAATCTTAAAAACACTGTTACAATTGAGGTTGCCCGCGACAAGGGTTTTACAGATATCTTCGCTACGCAATACATTTCCAGAAAATCATTGGGCAGAAGTCTGTCTCTCAACACAAAATTTGGCATCTAGCCTAAAATCCGTTACCAATAAATAAAATGGGTCCCCGTCAAACTTCCCGCTTACGCCTCATTTCCCTCCTTGTCTTCGGTATCACCCTGCTGCTTGTGGGGAAACTATACTTTCTACAAATCGTCTCTGGAAAGGATTTTCGTGCGCGCGCGGAGCGCCAATACTTGCGTCCGAGCGAAAGCATTTTTAGTCGCGGCAATATTTTTTTTCAGAATAAGGACGGCAGTACAGTAGGTTCGGCCACTTTGAAGGTCGGCTACACATTGGGTATAAACCCCAAAGCCTTAAAAGACCCCGAGGCCGCCTTTGAAAAGATAAACGCCATTGTGCCGATAGACCGGAAGAATTTTCTAGCACGCGCGGCGCAGAAAGACAGCTTGTACGTTGCCCTAACGAAAAAAATTGAGGAACCACCCGCTAAAAAAATCAGTGGTTTGAAAATTGTCGGAGTTTTAATTTATAAGGACCAGTACCGCTTCTATCCGTTACGAACGCTTGCCGCGAACGTCTTGGGGCTTGTGGGGTACAAGGGCGACACACTGGCCGGACGCTATGGACTTGAAAGTTACTACGAGGACACGCTTTCCAGAAATTCAAGTACTTTATATTCAAACTTTTTTACGGAAATTTTTTCCGGTATAAAGAAAAGCATTGATTCTAAATCAAAATTCGAAGGTGATATAGTAACTTCCATCGAACCTACCGTTGAGGACTTTCTGGAAAAGGAACTCCGGAGCGTTCAGGAAAAATGGAACTCCAGAGCCACGGGCGGTATCATCATGGACCCCGCGAGCGGGGAAATTTACGCATTGGGTAACTACCCAACTTTTGACCCGAACGCTTTGCAAAACGAAAAAAATCCCGCGATATTCGCCAACCCGATTGTGGAGGACGTCTACGAAATGGGTTCAATCTTAAAACCCTTGACCATGGCGGCCGGTATCGATTCCGGCACGGTAACCGCGGAAACAACTTACGAGGACAAAGGGTTTTTAGTTCTGAACAACTCAAAAATTTCAAATTTTGACGGAAAGGGACGGGGAGTGGTGAACATGCAAACCGTCCTAAACGAGTCCCTAAATACCGGCGCCGCGTATGTGGCAAACAAAATGGGCAAGGACCTGTTCGCCGATTACTTCCGTCGTTTCGGTTTTGGTGAGGAAACGGGCATAGACCTACCCAACGAAACTCCGGGTCTCATAGACAACCTGAAGAGTCCCCGTGATATCGAGCACGCCACGGCAGCCTACGGGCAGGGCATCGCCATGAGCCCGATTAACACCCTTCGAGCACTCTCCATACTCGCAAACGGCGGCTACCTCGTAACCCCGCATCTCGTGAAAAAAATTGAATACAAGATAGGTGTAAGCAAAAATGTCGCCTACGAAAAAGGCGCGCAAGTGTTGAAGCCGGAAACGTCGGGGGAGATTTCCCGCATGCTCGTAAACGTTGTTGACAAGGCATTACTTGGCGGTACGGTCAAAATAAAAGACTACAGCGTCGCCGCCAAGACCGGAACGGCTCAAATTGCCAAATCGGGGGGCGGGGGCTATTATAGCGACAAGTACCTCCATTCATTTTTCGGCTATTTTCCGGCCTATAGCCCCAAATTTATCGTATTTCTATACACAATCGAACCCAAGGGCGTTGGAGGGGACTTCGCCTCACACACTCTGACTGCACCGTTTATAAATATCACAAAATTCCTGATAAATTATTACAAAATCCCGCCAGATAGGTAATACGAAAATACGAATGGGTACGGATATACGAACATATACGAAAACTTCCGTGCTACCAGTATGGCCTTTTCGTATCATTTCGTATTTTAGTTAATTCATATGTTCGTATAAAAAAATGAAAACGCTACTTAAAAAAATCGTAATTGCGATTCTTACGTGGGAAGCCCGTCTTGCGCTTAAAAAATACAAGCCGGGTATTATCGCGATTACGGGAAGCGTGGGTAAAACGTCCACGAAGGACGCTATTTACACCGTTCTTGACCGGCATTTTTACGTCAGAAAAAGCGAAAAAAGTTTCAATAGTGAAATCGGCCTACCGCTAAGCATTTTGGGTTTGCCAAACGCGTGGAATAACCCCTTCGGTTGGGTCCAAAACATCATAAAAGGCTTTTTGCTTCTTTTGCGCGTGAACTATGAGCGACGAACAACCCCGTATCCCGAATGGCTAGTGCTTGAAATAGGCGCGGACCGGCCGGGGGATATTGAAAAGGTTAGTTCATGGCTCTCGCCCGACATCGTCATCATTACCCGTTTCGGCAAAGTGCCCGTTCATGTCGAGTTTTTCAAATCACGGGAAGACGTGATTAGGGAAAAATGCTTTTTGGTAAAAGCTCTCAAGAGTGGAGGATTACTTCTCATGAACAACGACGACGAAGACGTGAGAGGACTTCGCGACATGCGCCGCGACGCCCTAGTTACCACATGGAGCATCGAGCATGAATCCGATTTTCAAGCTTCAAATTTTGAAATCGCCTACGAGCCGAACGACAAGGGCGAAATGAAACCCGCCGGCATCATGTTTAAAGTGAATCACGCGGGCAGTTCAATCCCGATACATATTTCGGGTACCCTTGGCCGGCAACAGGTATATCCCGTATTGGCGGCTTTATCAACTGGCGATGCCCTAGGCCTCAACATGGTGAGTATGGCGGGAAGCTTGAAGGAACACAAAGCTCCAGCCGGACGGATGCGCATTATTGGCGGTGTAAAAAACACCACCATTATCGACGACAGTTACAACTCTTCGCCGGTGGCGGCCACGGCGGCGCTTGAAACACTTCGGGACGTAAAAACTGCGGGCAAGAAAATCGCCGTTTTGGGAGACATGCTTCAGCTTGGAAAACATTCCGCCAAAGAACATATCAGAATCGGCAAGGAGGCCAAGGATTGCGCGGATATTTTGATAACCGTCGGCATTCTCGCCCGCGACATCGCCAAAGGGGCCCTTGAAAACGGCATGAACGAAAAAAATATTTTCCAATTCGACACCTCGGCTGAGGCCGCGAAACCCGTCGAGGAACTTCTTGTTTCGGGTGATATGGTTCTCGTCAAAGGCTCGCAAGCGTCTCGAACCGAAAAAATTGTGGAGGAAATAATGGCGCACCCCGAAGATAAAGATAAGTTATTGGTAAGACAGGACGAGGAGTGGCATAAGCGATAATAATTAAAGGTGACTGACCCCTTATTCCATGGACGGAGACATGGATTGACAATAACGCTGGCACAGCGCTATGGTTAAGTCAGAACAAACCTCAAACACAGAAAGGAGGCTATATGCCGACACAATACCGCGACAAGCCGACAAACCATCCGGTAAGTCACGTTTTTATCTGCGTAGGGTGGCAGGTCTATGTGGACATGCTCCCGTTCTTCGAAGCCATCCGGCATACGCATAATGCGTTTTTCTTCACAAACGTGACACATGAAGGGTTCTCTTCACAAGTTCGTCCGATTGCTGAGTTACTTGGTTTTGCTCCACCCGAGCGCCGTGCCGTCGTATATTTTTCAGTTGCGAGGCACTATGCGAAATATGTGACTGGCGGCACGCTTGGCTCGTGCGCAACAAAGATGGTCAAGATATCTCACGGAATAACAGGCAACTGGTCCAGATTGCTGCTTAAGCATCGCGAGTTCATTGATGTCGTTATCGCCGCGTCAAATCTGGATGCCGACACGTATCGGAACAGGACTTCTTACAGAGTGGAAACGATAGGCTGGCCGAGAGCGGAGGCATTTCTGAAATTGAACAGCACGCGAAAGATAGACGAACGGACCATCGTTGTGTCCTCAAGTTGGTCTCGCGACAAGAGTGATTTCAGAATCTGTGACCGTATCGCTGAACTAGCGGATTACCGTATCACTTTTATGCTCCACCCGGTCCTTACGAAACCGACATTCAGCGACGTGGACAACCTTGACCCAGACTTCATAAACCTGCAGTTGGAAAAACTGAAAGGCGCGGCCGATGTGGTTCAGTGCGAACAAGGAGCTCTCCCCCACATGCTTGGAAAGGAGATTATGCTGTGTCCCATTTCCGCCACAGCGTACGAGTGGGTGGTACTCGGAAATAGACCGATTTGGTTCCTTCGGCCATACGACGAACTGGATTTCGGCAGAAATCTAGAGTTTGATAAGCCACTTCGCGCGCAGATTGAAGCCCCTGAACCGGCGCGTTATGGGGAACGTCGACAGACGCTTCGAAGCAGACTCGTTAGCCATTTTGACGGAAAATGGAACGAACGATTTGTGGCACTTATAAGTGACATGGAGTCGGCACTCCTTAAGTAGCACTGTACCCTAAGCACTCTCTACCGAGTGCTTTTTTGTTGGTGAAAATAGAAAAGGTGACAGCCACCATTTATTCCAATTCCGACAATATCCCTTGGTGACCCTATCGGGAATCGAACCCGAGTTTAGAGCTTGAGAAGCTCCTGTCCTAACCACTAGACGATAGGGCCGTTAGACGAATGAAGAATAACATTTTTTGAGAAAATTTCAATTATCGAAGTTTTCAAAATTTCACTCGTTACCTAACTAGAGCGTACGTCTAGAGCATGTCTGAAAACCCTTGCGGGAGTTTGATTTGTGTTGCGGTATCATATGGGTATACCAGTTCAAAGATATACCCATATGATGTCACAACT
>Ga0075971_114_pt1 | contig 19032 bp, 15 predicted proteins | sample RifGroA2_FD_67997 | JGI IMG/M metagenome (GOLD analysis project Ga0075971, IMG submission 67997) | Parcubacteria (Magasanikbacteria) bacterium GW2011_GWA2_46_17
AAATGATGAAACGAGTGTCCTTTGGCTTTCGGAACATTAACAATTACATTGCCAAGATGATGCTTGCCTTTATACCGCTAATTTCGGTTGCCAACCACCGTTAATTCGCCACACTAATTGACAATGAGCCCTTTCCGCAAGGCTTCTAGCGCTTAAAGCGACATTCTGCTACAATATATGATGCAGTTTAGTAAACCCATAACATATGAACTACTTTGCTTTCTCCGGCTTGTTTAATGTCGTGGTTTTTCTTTTTGTAGCGCTTGTAATCTTTTTTAAAAAAGACAAGCCGCGAGCTGCTAAATATCTTCAGTTATTCAACATCAGCGCCATGATATGGGCGCTGGGCTATTTTTTCTGGCAGAGGGCCGCGAGTTACGAAGTTGCCCTCATGTGGGTGAAAATATTCATGGTCGGCACGATTTTCGCTCCGGCAGGTTTCTTTCATTTTATTCTAGTCACAATAAACCGCGATGCCGCCCTGAAACGCTGGATTAAACTCTCTTATTTGCTTGTTCCGATTTTCATGCTGTTGAGCTTTTTCTCCAGAACATTCACTACCGGCTTGACGACTAAAATGGGCATCGCGTATTTCCCCACTGGCGGGCCGTCTTTTCATGTGTTTATATTTTATTTTTTCTCACTAATGATCTGGGCGCATATAGAAATATTCCGCGCCTATCGCCGCGCGACCGGCCCGAAAAAATCATTTTTAAAACTTTTTGGCATTAGCACCGCGGTCGCTATTGGGTCTGCTTCTGTAAATTATTTTCTTTGGTATGATATTCCGATTAAACCATGGACGACGCCAATAGCCAGCATTTACAGTTTTTATATCACCTTTCTCTTGATCAAGGGAAAATTCTTTAATCTAAAAATTTTTACGTTTGAATTCGCGGCCTCTATTATCCTGCTTATACTATTTATTCAACTGATTTTTTCCAAAAAATTAGTGGGCGGGTCGGTCCAATGGGTCACGTATGGAATGCTCATAATGGTGGCTGTTATAATCATCAGAAGCGGCATGCATGAAAAGAGTTACCGTAATAAAATAGAGTCCCTCAACACCGCTTTAAAAGACAGCATCCATAGGGTCATTAATAATTTGAATATTCCGGTCATTATTTTTAAGACTGACACGTCAATAGTATACGCGAATAAAAAAGCCTCTGACTTTTTTCAAAACAACCCCCATACATTGTACGCGTCAATCGGCGAATTTATAGATTCAGCAAATAATCCGGCTTTTGATTCCTACATCCGCGAATACTTAAAAAACGGGACCGATAAATTTGTGACTATCATGCAACACCCGCTCATCCGGCAGGTGGAAATACAATTTGCCCCCTTCCCTCTTGAGCATGATGAGCGCGGCGCTATTCTAATGATTCACGATCGCCAGCCACCATGGGGGACAGTGTTCAGAGCTGACACCTTTGAGCCGCTCTCTGACGCCGCGGTCAAAATCTTTGATGTTGAATCCAAGAAACTCGTGGAAGCAAAGGTCACTGATAAACTCGGCCGTTTCGGATTCATGGCCTCGGAAGGCACTTATGTCATCCAAGCGGAGAAGAAAGGTTTTCGCGCCGGTCCGCCGGACAATGGCATCGGATATTTGGGAGAGACAATAACTATTACTGACGACAATTTGATGGACTTAAATGTAAATATCCTTGTGGATCCGGAAACAAAAAAGCGCGTCCCGCGCAAATTACGCCCGTCGGCCCTCAGTTATCCACATGCTTGGTCTTGACGTTTTTTGAAAAAGTTCGGCTGCATAGTATGTTAAATATTATACAACTATTTATCCACTATGCATCCCTCCACAATTGGAGACGGCTGGGATGAGGACGCGGAATAACATTGGTAATACAGATTACACGGATTTAAATCAGCGTAATCTGTGTTATGCTCTAGCCGAGTATTCGCCGGTTTCGGTGTTTACTAAAATTTCTTCGCCTTCTTTGATGAATATTGGAGCTTGAATTTTGAGGCCGTTATCAAGCGTGATCTCTTTGGTAACATTTCCGGCCGCGCTGTCGCCTTTTACCGCAGGAGGGGCTTCCACCACTTTATATATTATCTTCTTGGGAAGCTGAACACTCACCGGCCGACCCTCATATAGACCAAGTATTACGTCCACGCCCTCTTTGAGATATTTGGATTCTTCGCCGATTACGTCCGGACTGACTTCCATCTGTTCATAAGTGGCCATGTCCATAAAAGCGAAATTATCGCCGCTTTTATAAAGGTACTGCATGGTTTGGAACTGCACCTGCACAATATCCACGGCTTCCCCGCTTTTATAAGTAATTTCCACGACTTTCCCGACGGCCAAACTCTTCATGCGAGTGCGCACAAAAGCCGCCCCTTTGCCCGGGTTAACATGCTGAAACTCCACCACCGCAAACAGATCGTTCTGATGGCGAATAATGACTCCTTTGCGAATGTCGGATGTGGAAGACATAAAAATGGAAAATGTAAAAATCAAAATGTAAAATTAAGGAGTCCCTTCGGGACAATGAATATAAATTATCCGCGTAGCGGATACAATAATCTTACATTTTGAGATTTACATTTTTCATTAATTACCAATTTGGTCCTTCACTGCCTGGAATATTACTTCATTCAAATCCCCAGCCTCGGTAAACAATAATATCATACGATCCACCCCCAAGGCAATACCCCCCGCCTCCGCCCGCCGAAGCTCTGAAGAGCGAAGGCTGGCTTCATGTTTTTCATGAGACGCGGTCGATCCTATCATCTTGGGACTGACTACGGCAGGCGATGCCCGCTTACATGCCTCAATATCTTGTTCATTTTGGATTTGTAAATGTCTAAGCGCCTCAATAAAATCCGGATCAACCGGCCATGTGGGTTTGCCCAAAGAGGAGCGTTTGGCTCTGTCTTCTTCTAAACGCTTTAACTGCTCATCCGCGTCAGTCAGCTCGCCAAAGGCGTTAGCGATTTCCATGCCGCCGATGTATAGCTCAAACCTCTCCGCGTAGCGTGAGTCATTTTCGCGCAACCGACAAAGCGAGGTCATCTGCGCCGGATAATCATACACAAAAATCGGTCTTTCAACGCCAAGCTTTGGCTCAATTTCATTCAAAAAAATTTTATAGAACACATCTTCATAGCTGTCGCGCGCGGCAATGGAATGACCTCTTTCTCCGGCTAACTTTTTGATATCCTCCAATAACAAATAATTATCTAAATTAACGCCAATAAATTTCCGCCACAAATCCCTCATGCTTATTCTATCCCATTTTTGAGCTACATTAGTCTTATAATCCTTCACTCTTGCAACCTTCACCCCCAACCGCTCCGCCACATACTTAAACAATTTCTCCGTGTCATCCATTATCTCAACATAATTTCCCGGCGCGCGGTACCATTCAATCATAGTGAATTCGGTGTTGTGCAAGCCGCCGAAATTTTCAAAATCACGGAAACATTTGGTAATCTGAAAAATACGCGGGAACCCAGCCGCCAAAAGTTTCTTCATGGCAAACTCCGGAGAGGTGTGCAGGTAAAATTTAAATTTATCGCCTTCGGGGTTGTGGAAAATAGTCGGAACCGGATTTAAATAAGGCTCTTGACCGGCGTAGCGCACCGCGATCGGTGTTTCGGTTTCCACGAAATTCTTGGACCAAAAAAACTCGCGGATCAATTTGATTATCTCTATCCGCGTTTCATAAATCTTTTTTAGACGAGGATTATTTTTCAGGTCGGACCATGTAGACATGGAAAATGTAAAATGTAAAATGTAAAAATCAAAATGGAAAATTTTTGATTTTTACATTTTACATTTTCTACAATAAACCCCCCGCCTAAGCAGAGGGTATAACCGTTATTCGCTGGAAATCAACAACCTGCGCTTAGGCCGTATACGGAATCAGGGACGCTTGCCGGGCTCTTTTGATGGCGTTGGCCACTTTTCGCTGATGCATGGCGCAGAGACCGCTGCGGCGGCGCGGAGCAATCTTCATGTACGAAGACACAAAACGCCTTAGCGTCGCTACATCTTTGTAATCAATAACTAGCTTGTTATTAGTGCAGAAGTAACAAGGTTTTTCTTTTTGATCTTTGGTCATGGTTGGCATATCTGTTGTAAAGGTCTGAAATGCTTGAAACGCCAGAAGGCCTTTTTTAAATTTAAAATGGAATATCCTCCACCTTTACCTCTTCTTCTATCACTTCGCCGGAAGATTCGGCCGGGATGGCGGCGCGGGGGGCGCTTCCACCTTCGGCCGGCCCGCGGGAATCCAACATAATCATATTTTCCGCGACTATCTCGGTGCGGGTATGCTTGGCCCCGTCCTGTCCCGCCCACTCTCTGGTCTGCAATCGCCCTTCAATGTATAACTTTGACCCTTTTTTAAGATATTGACTAATGATCTCGGCCAGCTTAGACCAGAATACCACATTGTGGAACTCTGTTTGTTTTTGCTTTTGGCCGCTTTTATCCACCCACATCCTGTTGGTAGCCACGCCAACCGTAACCACGGACTGGCCGCTCGGGATACTGCGCAACTCCGGATCGCGGGTTAGTCGGCCGATAATCATGACGCGATTAAGATCCATATTTTATTTAGGTTATCTAATAATATTATTGCGAGAAGGACGTTGCTTCAGACTTCACCAATAACACCGTTGTCTAAAATCTCATCCAATTTTTTGCCTATTTCCGCCAAATCTAAAGTCTTGCTCGGACTGGCTTTTCTTTCTATTTTTACCGGTTCCGCCCTCTCTTGCATGGTGGTTACCCCCATCTCATTGGTATTATACACTATCTTTTGAGTTGTGGTCAGGCTGGTATTGTAATGGGAAACCATATAACGCAAGACTTCCCTGTTAACCGTCAGTTTTTTCTGCAAAGCGATCACCTGCGCCGGCTGGGCCGCGAAAACAACGGTATAAAAATAACCATAGCGAATCTGCTTAATCGGGTAAGCCAGGCGTATTTTGCCCAAAGTATGCAACTCCGCGTTAGTATCATACTCCTTAACCATGTTGGCTATTTCATTGGCCTGAGCCGAGGCTTCATTTTCGTCCAAAGTACCGGGCAATGTCAGCAATAATTCGTATTTTCTCATAGAGGAAACCATGTTGAGCTCTACTTGATTATCTGTGGAGCTGTTAAGAATAACGACGTTTTTACTAAAGGTGCGTGTATGCTACCAGTTTTTATATCAATAGTCAACCCCCCTGGTCCACAATATCCGGTTCCACATCCATAACCGGTCAAAATCAGCATTGGTTATTCTTGTTTTTTTATGCTACAATATATTCAGTAACTATTTCTCCATCCCCGCCTCCATAGATATTAATTTTATGACTATGAATCACAACCCCCGAGGGGGCGACCGTAGGGAGTTTGAGCAGTCAGAAATTTAGTAGCTATGGAGGCGGAGATAAGGAAAGAAAATTAATTTCCTTGCTTTTCAATATCAAGTATTAATACTTCGCTAATTTTCTGTATGCTATCACTAAAAACTCTCAAGGATGTTTATAAAACATACCAGCTGGGCACACCATTACAATGGCGAGTCGCGCAAACCAAGGCTAACAAAACCAAAAGAACTGTGGAGGAGGTGTTGCTGACTGACGGTATATTTGACGAAACTACTCTGTATGAAAAAACCAGCGAGTATCTGCAAACGCCGTTTATCGGTTTAAAGGGGCGAGAGATAAAAAAAGATATTTTAAATCTTATACCCGGACCTGTGGCCGGCGCGCACCAGGTGGTGGCGTTTGATAAAGACAAAAACGAAATTAAGCTGGCCATGACAGACCCCACCGATATTCAAACTATAGAATTTTTGCGGCGTAAAACCGGACTTGAGCCGCGCATTTACATTGCCACTCCGGCTGATCTGAAAGAGGCTCTGCGCAACTACCACATTGCCTTGGAAGATGAGTTGCGTGTCATGCAAGAAAGCAGTTCTTCTTTGACCGGCGGAGATTTGAAAAAAGCGGCCGAGGAACTGCCAACCATTAACATCGTCAACAGTATGTTGGAGCACGCGGTCTATGAAAACGCTTCCGATATTCATGTTGAGCCCGCGGAAAAAGAAGTCGCGGTTCGCTACCGAATTGACGGTATTCTAAAACAGGTGATGACTTTGCCAAAAAACGCCCAGAGCGGCCTGACAGCCAGAATCAAAATACTCGCCAATCTAAAAATAGACGAGCACATGGTGCCCCAGGACGGCCGATTCAAAATTCAGGTTCAGGAAGAAAAACTGGCTTTTCGCGTTTCCATTATTCCTGTCTATGACGGAGAAAAAATAGTCATGCGGCTTTTGCACGAAGGGGCTAAACCGCTGACGCTTGACCAGTTAGGAATTTTGGAAATCCCTAAAAAGATTGTCGGCGGAGCGATCAAAAAACCTCACGGTATGGTTCTTGTCACCGGCCCAACCGGGTCCGGCAAAACAACCACGCTTTATTCCTTACTCGGCCTTCTAAATCAGCCCGGCGTGAATATCTCCACTATTGAAGACCCTATAGAATACAGGATTCCAGGAGTAAACCAGAGTCAGATCAATCCAAAAGTCGGGTTTACTTTTGCCAGGGGACTGCGCGCTTTTTTACGCCAAGACCCGAACATTATTATGGTCGGAGAAATACGCGATCAGGAAACAGCCGAAATCGCGGTGCACGCGGCTCTGACCGGCCATCTGGTTCTCTCTACTCTCCACACCAATGACGCTCCGACCACAATTCCCCGTCTGACCGACATGGGCGTGCCTCCGTTTTTGGTTGCCTACACCACCAACCTGATCATGGCCCAGCGACTGATTCGAAAAATTTGTCCGTTCTGCAAAAAGGAATACAAATTGGATAAAAGCGCGGCGGCTGAATTGAGCCATGTGTTTGATATTAAGAAACTTCCGGAGCTGTTCAAAAAACACATTCCCGAATTTAAAGGCGGCAAAGTTGAAAAAGGGGTTGTCTTCTTCCAAGGCGCCGGATGCAGACGTTGCGGCGATACCGGCTACAAAGGACGAGTGGGTATTTACGAAGTATTGGAAATTGACGTGGAATTAATTAAAAAAATCAATACTCACGCCGGAGCGGATGATATCAAGGCGTACGGCCGCGGGCACGGCATGTTAACTATGCTTGAGGATGGGTTGATAAAAGCAAAGATGGGTATTACGACTATTAATGAGGTGCTGAGAGTGACTAAAGAGTAGTATGAAAAAACAACTTTCTTCTCTTGAACAAAAAATCAACAATTGGATTTCTGACCACTTGACTCTAGTGCCAGTCATGCAGAAGATTTTATTCGTTAGCCATCTGCGCACCATGGTACAGGCCGGCTTGTCCGTGATGGAATCCTTAAAAATTTTAAGCAGTGAAATTGGGAGCGCGAAATTGAGAAAAACCATCACCCATATCAAAGACGGCGTGGAGAAAGGCCAACAGTTAAGTGAGGTGTTGGCACTTTACCCGAAAATTTTTCCGCCCATCTACGTGAGCATGATCGCGGCCGGCGAAATAGCTGGCAAAATGGAAGAAGCGCTTAACCAGGTGGCCATCCAAATGAAAAAAAATCATGAACTAACCTCAAAAATTCGAGGCGCCATGATTTATCCGGCCGTAATACTGATTGCCATGATCGGTATAGCCGTAGAGATCGTCGTGTTTGTACTGCCGAAGCTCATGGAAATGTTTAAAGAATTTGACGCCGAACTTCCGCTACCTACAAGAATACTCATTGTCATAACTGATTTTACCTCAAAATACGGGGTCTGGGTCGGGATAAGTATTGTGTTATTAATAATTTTGACGGTTAGGCTTTTGAAAAAACCAAGGATAAAACGATTTGTTCACCGCATGAATTTGAGACTGCCTATCGCGGGCGCCATAATCAAAAAAATAAATTTAGCGCGCTTTACCTTGACGCTCGCCACGCTTCTGGAAAGTACGATCCCCATTATTAACGCTGTTAAAATCGCGGCAGAGGTGCAGGGGAACATTTCCTACCGTGAAAGTCTGACGGAAGTGTCTGAATCATTAAAAAAAGGAGAGGCTCTTTCCGATATCTTGGCGCGCTATCCGCGCTTATTTCCTCCCATGGTAACGGAGATGATCATGGTTGGAGAGCAATCCGGCAAAATCGAGCAGATGCTTACCGAATTAGCCGACTATTTTGGCAACGAAGTTGACAACACAATGAAAAATTTTTCTACGATTATTGAACCGGTCATAATCCTTGTTCTCGGCCTGGCCGTGGCCGGCATCGCTGTGGCCGTGATAATGCCGATGTATTCGTTGACACAAAACTTTTAGACACAGGGCGTCATAAAGTATGTTTTTAACCAACCCCTTCTCCGGAGCTTTCGGGCTGGATATTGGGGATCTGTCCATTAAATTGGTCTGTCTAAGACGCCGAACCAACATGAGAGGTCAGTGTTTTTTTAACGTTGAACAAATACGAACGGTCTATCTGCCGCCAGGTCTTATTGTTAATGGTGAGTTGGAACAGCCGGAAATAGTGCGCAAAAAACTTCTGTATCTGCTCGGAAAGGAAGGTTCGTTAAAACCAATCAATATACCTTGGACCGTGGTCGGATTGCCTGAATCAAAGACATTTCTCAAATTGATTGAAGTGGAGGTCGGGGACAATGAACTGACTTCGGTTGACATAAACTACCACGCCAAAAAACATCTTCCCTACGAATTGGAAGAAACATATATTGACTGGCAAATAGTCAACAACGCGACCGCTACCTCGCCGGCGCAGGTGCTGATTGGCGCAGCTCCAAAAATTATAGCCGATTCCTATGTATACCTCCTAGAAAGTGTTGGACTTAGCCCGATTGCGCTGGAAATTGAAGCCGTCAGTCTGACTCGCGCTCTTATTACCGTGCGCAAAGACTATGTCGGTGAAGCTAGGGCGCTGCTTGATTTGGGCGCCACCCGCTCCAGCGTCATAATTTTTGATAATAACAGCATCCAATTCAGCATGACGCTCAGATTTTCCGGCGAGCTTATCACCACGGCGCTCATGCAGGATCTGCATTTAACCCACGCGGAGGCGGAAGCGTTAAAAATTAAAAACGGTCTGGCTTATGATTCTAACCGGCCCAAATATTTAAAAATAGTAACTGACGAGGTAAACGAACTGTTGCAAGAAATTCACGGCGCGTTTTCTTTTTACAGCGAACATTTCAAAAATGCCAACCCTGTCACGCACATCACAATGTGTGGCGGAATGTCCAATTGGATTAAACTTGACAGCTTGATCGCGCAAAAATTAAAAATTACCGCTCGGCCGGGCAACGCTTGGAAAAATCTGTTTCACCCAACAAACAAAGAAATAGACCATAAAAAGGGACCCGTGCTTGCCTCGGCAATCGGGTTGGCCCTGCGCGCCGCGCAAAATCCTCTTCAAAGCCGCAATGTATGATTGACTTCCAGCTCAATATTTTATCTCCGCAAAAAAAGAACCGTCTCAAGCAGATGGTGCGTTTCTTGCTCACAAAAAATATCATGGAGGCGGCCATTCTTATTTATTCTGTCTTGGCCGTAATATTGTTATGGAGCTGGCTGGTTTTGCAGGAAGGCTTTGCCAATCTCTCGTCCTCGGCGCTCTCCATAAACAAGGAATATTCCTCCTACAATCAAGAAATACGAGCCGTAAACAAGGTAATTCGCGAAGTTTCGTTAAGCAACCGAGGCTACTTGGCTCTGACCCCGTTTCTAATCAGCATCGCCAGTTCCACCCCGCCGGACATTAAGATTAACTCGCTGACATTGGACCGTCAGTCAAACTCGCTTATCATTATCGGCACCGCGGAAACCAGGCCGGCTCTGTTGCGCTATCAAGAGCAGATCAAATCCGTTGATTGGCTGTCTCCGGCCGACTCGCCTCTATCGCAACTATGGCAAAAAGAAAATATAAATTTTCAGTTTGATTTAAAACTAAACAAGTTTCCTCCTTTGCCGCAGTAAAGTTGATTTTATGCTGTCTCCAAACGAAAAAAAGGTTGTCGCCTTTGTCTCCATACTTACAATTATTACTTTTTGCATCATATTTTTTATTATCACCCCAACGGTCAAAGATATTTACGCCACCAAGAAAAGAACTCAAATGCTAAAAGTTTCCCTGGAAGAGAATTACAACCGCGCAAAAAAATTGCGCGTATCAAAAGAACAAATTGAGGGGATCAAATCTTCTCTTCCGCAATATCTGCCCCACATATTTAGAAAAGGCGACGAGCTTGAATTAATAACTTTTTTGGAATCCGTGGCTAATAAAAATAAAGTGTCTCATGGTATTCAGGGTTCAAACCTGGACCAGCCAACCAATAATCGTCTTAGTATTTCCTTGAACATTACCGGCAGATACATAAACATCCTGCGTTACCTGGCCGATTTGGAATCAGCTGACTACTTTATCAATGTTACTCGTCTCCAATTGGCGCCCTTATCCATACGAAACCAGGACACATCGGGAATGTATAGCTTATCATTAAGTTTGGGAATCTATGTCGCTCCCTAAAATAAAATTAAGCCTGACGGCTTCCAGACCTTATCTGGCTTGGCGTATTTTAAGCATTGTCTTAAGCGGGGTATTCGCCGGCAGTATCATTGTCATAGTTTTATTCATTTACAACAACATATATACCACGCTCGCGGACAATAATGTTATCGCAAATTTAAGTTCGAATCTGAATATGGAAATAGTTGACCTGAATGAGCACGAACGCAACACCAATGCCATAGTCGCCAAAAAGGAGGCGGCGCAGATACCATCTAATATTAGGAACATCTTTGATTACTCTACCTCCTCTTTGTATGCCACTACCACCGAAAGATAATTATTGGTTTGTTCTTGGACGAGAATCTTTGCTGGCCGCCGCCGAACTTGGCGCGGTTTTAAATCTGCGGAGCTACGACCTCCGCGACTCCATTCTCAAAACCTCTGTCCCGTTTGAACCGCGGATTCTTATTAAGCAGTTGGGGGGCACGGTAAAAATAGCGGCCGAGACCGCCTGTGGCGTTTCACCCGAAAATCTCGTCACGACCATGGCTGAAACTCTGAAAGGATATCAAGGAAAAGTTGTGTTTGGAATAAGTTTCTACAATCCTAATTCAGACAATAAAGCGGCCGCCGCCTCTGTCAAACGCTGGGGAATGGAATTGAAGAAAACACTTAAAGCCGGCGGTTATCCAGCTCGCTTAGTTTTCAAAGATGAGGCCGTACTTTCTTCGGTGACCGTGGAAATCAATGACCTCATCTCAAAGGGAAGCGAATTCATAGTGCAGGAAGAAAATGGCCTTTATAATCTGGCGGCCACCCGCGCGGTTCAGCCGTTTAAGGAATTCAGCTCGCGCGACTATGGCCGCCCGGGACGAGACGATTTGAGCGGCATGCTTCCGCCCAAACTCGCCATGATGATAATTAATTTATCCATGTGTCCTCGCGAGGGCGTACTTCTTGATCCTTTCTGCGGTTCCGGCACTATTTTGTCCGAGGCAATGCTCTTGGGATACGCGAATGTAATCGGGTCCGACCTCTCGCCAAGCGCGATTAAAGACACAAAAAATAATATTCGCTGGACTGCTGACAATTTTCCTGTCTCACATCCGGTATCCGATATCCAAATTTTTCAAAGCGCTGTAGAAAGACTCTCTTCACGCTTAAAAAATTCCTCCGTTGATTCAATAGTTACCGAACCGTACTTGGGCAAACCGTTGCGCGGCCGGGAAACTAAAGAAGACCTGCTTAGACAAGTTCATGAACTTAAAAGGTTATATATAAATTCTTTCAAACAATTTTATGATCTTCTCAAACCGCAAGGAAAAATAGTTTTTATCATCCCTCGCTTTAAATACAAAAACGAATGGATAACCATTGATTGCTTGGATAATATTAAAAATATCGGCTTCAAGCCGGTTCCTCTCCTGCCTGATAAAATCAGTCTTCTTTACGCCCGTCCCGACCAATTAATTGGCAGGGAAATCTGGAGGTTTGAAAAATAAAGATTTATACAATATTTAATCACGGCCTAGCCGCAATAAATACTGATTTTATTGTCGACAATCAAAACCCCGGAGGGGGCGACCGTAGGAGTTTTGGCGGCAATAAAATCAGTATTTATGGAGGCGGGGTAGGAAAATTACGCTATGTGGAAATAGCATACATCCCCGTCCCGCACGACATACTCTTTTCCCTCCAATCTTAATTGGCCTTTTTCTTTCACTCCAACCCAGCCTCCGCATTCCACAAAATCCTTCCAGTTTACCACGTCAGCCTTCACAAATCCTTTGACGAAATCAGTATGAATTACACCGGCAGCCTCCGGAGCCTTGGTGTCACGCTTAACCGTCCAAGCCCTTGTCTCCGGCTCACCGCTCGTGAAGTACGTTACCAAATCCAATAACTTATAACTCTCTTTAATCAGTTTATCTAATCCTGTTTCTTCAATACCCGCGGAACGGAGATACTCCTTTGCCTCACCCTCGCTCAACTCCGCTAACTCCGCCTCCAGCTTCGCGCTTATCTGAATTTGAGGCGACTCATCATCCAATTTCGCTGTTTCGTTATTCCCTATTTCGTCAATATTCAAAACATATAACACGGGCTTCATGGTAATAAGATGCAAGTCCTTTATTACATCCATTTCGTCTTCACTATACAACGTATCTCGCGCCGCCTTTCCTTCCTGTAAATAATTATACACGCGCTCCATGAGTTCAATCTGTTTTTGCGCGTCCTTGGCCGCTGACCCTTTGGCCATTTTTTTGGCGTTCTCCAATCGCTTCCCCACGGTTTGCAAATCCGCCAGCGCCAACTCCACATTAATAATCTCGGCATCCTCTTTTGGATTAACGCGATTTTGCACATGGATGACATTGCTGTCACTGAAGGAACGCACTACCTGCGCAATCGCGTCCACTTCGCGGATGTGAGATAAAAATTGATTGCCCAATCCTTCGCCCTGTGACGCTCCTTGAACAAGACCGGCTATATCAACAAATTCAACCACGGTGGGGATCGTTTTTTTGGATTTTGACACAGCTGAAAGTTTCTCAATCCGTTCGTCAGGCACCTCAACCACGCCCACATTCGGATCAATGGTGCAAAACGGATAGTTCTGCGCGTCCGCCTGCTTACTGCGGGTCAGCGCGTTGAACAAAGTGGATTTTCCCACGTTCGGCAACCCGACGATGCCTACGGAAAGAGACATATTGTTGAAAATGACCAATTCCTAATTTCTTCTAATGACCAATAACCAATGGCCTTAGGTTCAAAATCCGAAATCCAAAGTTCAAATCAAATCCTAAATCCAAAACCCAAAATATCTGCCATTTGGATTTTAGTCATTTGAACTTGATTTGGCATTAGGATTTTGGATTTTGAACTTATTCTCGGTTTATCGGCTTTAGATGGTTTCCAGCCGTCTATTTGGAATGCGTATGACAGCACGCGTGCACCGGGTTTCAGCTCTTTCTCAAGTTTGCGTTTGACCTTGGCTTTTATGGTTTTGGGCATGCCAAAAATATAAATAACATCCGCGTCTGACAAATCTTCCTTAAATAAACTCTTTAGCTTGAATTTTACATTTCCGATTGATCCTGCCAGTTTTCGTAAAGCGCACCAGGCCCATAGCGGAGGCGCTAGCTCAATACCTATGACTCGCGCTCCGGGCATTTTTCGCGCCGCGTACAACGCCACTCTGCCATCACCGCAACCAAGATCATAAAACTTTTCGCTGTTTTTGAGCTCGGACAGTTGTAATATCCTTTGTATGTCGCGCCTGCGCGCTGGCACCCAGGGAGCAAAAGATCTGCCGGCCATGGCCAGAAAAAGAAAATATAATAGCGCTACGGCAAAAACAATCTCCATATATCATTTTACCATTCCCACATCCACCGCGATCGCCTCCGCTTCTTTGCCAGTTAGATCAATGGTGTTGGTTTTCTTTGGTTCATAATCTTTGTGCTCGTAGGTAAGATAGAATTTGCTGTCGCCGGCCAAAAAATGATAGAACCCTTTTCTGTTGGTAATCTCCGTGGAAACAAGCTTATTAAACTGCGCGTTGAATAATCTGGCAATCACCTGGCCAAGCGGTCTCCTATCTAACTTGTCATACACGATACCCCAGCTTTTGAGTTTAGCTGGCACGGCCAAACGGACGAATAACATAAGAATGAATAAATGTATGATGAACAAGGCGCCAACATACAGACCGGGCTTAACAAGCAAAGCAAAAGCAGTCATGACCAGCCCCACCCACGAAATTCCATACTGGACGCTTCTTCCCATTCTCTCCCAATAAAGGCGACTTGGTGTCTTGTGCTCGCCTATCGGGTCAAGCGGTACGTTCACAGTGACAACGGCTTCATTTTCCGAGGCAATAATGGTTTCTCCATGATATATATCCACTCGCCTGCCATCGCTGTTGTAATTCTTGAGCAAGGCCGAAGGGAATATCATATTATTTTTCTGCACCTGCAGTTTATACTCTCCTGGCTCAACTGTAAAGGCGTACCTGCCCTTGTTATCTGTAACCCTGGACTGCGACAAAGAACCAGTTTTCGCGTTAAACAGACGCACGGTAGCTAATTCTAACGGCAGTTTGCTTAAAGAATTGTATATCTGCCCCCAGCCGGCGCGCTTGCGTTTGCCAAGAAGAAGAACCGGCTGAAAGAAAAGCAGTCGCAGTAGCGGCAGCAGGTCAACCCAACTGATAAGAGGAATGGCCCCGGCGGCCGCTATGCTGACCGCGATCGGAGCCGCGCGCACCGCGGTTTTTTCCACTGTCGGATTATCAGTAACAATCCGCGCCTGTTGAACAGCTCGCTTGGCCGTGGCCTTGCTTTTCGCGGCTACGTTTTGGGAGATGTTACTGATGTTTACCATGAACGACGCCTCTGCATCAATGACATCTAATAAAAGTGGTGGCACTTTGATAAGTTCCCATGTTTTGTTTATTACATTATTATCCACAACAAACACCGGAGTAACACGCGAATAAAATCCTTCCGCCTCAATTTTTAAATAATACTGCCCGTTTGGCGCCATCCAGCCATAGGTACCATTGATATTTGTGGTATGCGGATTGACGCTGTCCAAAGATGCGGGCTCAATAAGCGCTCCGGATGAACTATAGAGCGAGACTTGAGCGTTATTAATTGGTCGATCATCCTCATCAACAATTAAACCATTTGCGCTGCTCTCAAATTTGAATCCAACTGAATCCTGTTCGCCATCCACATAGGTAACCTCAATATACGCTTCGTGCGCGCCAATGGCCGGAGCCGAAAAAGTTACCAGATACGACCCACCCGTGGTGGAGGCGAAGCGGTATCTTTGAAGTTCGCTGAACACAGCGATCTCAACTTCCTTTGGCTGTTTGGGAAACGCGGAGGGCGACAATTCCACTGATACATAATTCCCTGCCAAAATAGAGAACTGCTGTTTGGCGCGCAACACAATATTCTTACCTAAGGTAAAGGTAAGGTCATCAATTGATAATCTCCGCGCTCGCGAAGAGTCGGCCGCCATTGGCGGATTATACTCATTAGGGTCCGTCGGACTCTCACAACCCGGGTCGGATGGGTAATTGGTCAATCCATCTCCATCGTTATCCATTGAGTCATTGCACTCAACCGTGGGTGAACCGCCGCGGTTCTCGGTTGGTTGTGACGGAGCACAACCCGGGTAAGCTACACAGTCGGGATCAGCACAGTCTGTAAGGCTGTCGCTGTCATCATCTATGGCGTTTGAGCAGAGCTCAACACTAGGCGCGGAAGGTGAAGATTCAGGGGCAGTGGAGGAGCTGTTGGCATTGATATTGGTGGAACTGCTGGATAAGGCTGGGGTTGGGGTTGAAGTAGGAGCTGAAAGTTGTTCCGACTCTTCAGTTGTTGTGGTTGTGGCGGCAGTTTCATTGCTTTGGGGCGAGCTCGTTGGAGTCGTTGTTGGTGTAGATACTCTGGTTTGGGTGGAGGTTGGAGTCGTTGAAGCGGTGGCAGGAGTTGGAACTGTGGTCGTGGGTGTAATTATGATGGTAGTGGTAGAGGTTGGGGTAGAGCTCGGAGTAACGGGTGTACTCTCCGGAGCAGGCGAAGAGGCCGGGGCAGGGCTTGGGGCCGAGGTTGGGCAAGCGCCGGTTGTGGCTGTGACTAAATCTGACCAAGGGGTGGTCAGACTATCGCCGTTCCTGCCCTGTACCCTGAAGGATGATGTTAGGGCGCAGGAGAGGCCGGTGAAGCTATGAGAGGAAACCGATATCCAGCCGGAGTTGGAGTTGTCATATGTGTTTTCGGCAAAATAGAATGTGGCATAGCCAGTCCCGCTCCAAGAAAGATTGATTTGATTGTTGCTGATGGGGGTAGCAATTAAAGAAATGGGGGCCGTCCCTGCTGCCACTGAAATTGTTCCGGTTGAGGTTATGCCGGTACTGCTTGAATAGGCGGCCGGACTCGCAAAATTAACAGGAATATCTGTTATCATACCGGCCGCGCTCGCCTCCACTCGGTAATAGTAAGTTCCTGTTGTCCAAGATGTCGGCAGAGTATATGATCCTGTCCAGACAGTATCACCGGTAGAGGTTACGGAATCAAATGTTAAGGGCACAATATCGCTGTTGTTTGCAATGATTATTTGCATCTTGTTCGCCTCCCCCGTGAGCAGGTTGGTCTGTTGCATGGTGGTGGTAACCGTGAAGTTTATTTGCTCGCCGGGGAGGGCGGCGGGGGTGTAGGCGGAGGAGAGTGTCCATGGGTAGAGGGCGAAGAGGGTGCTGCTTGAATATTGAAGATAACCCCGATTATAGTCAATATATACTCTACCGTCTTCATCTTGCATTCCATAAAAGAATTTAAAATAGTAAGGAGGAGTAATGCCTTGAATACCTGACCAACCACCTTCACTCGCATAACAATTACTAGGGAAAGACCGTGGTTGCACGGACCATGTCCATTTTAATGTCGAAGATGCGTCAAAATACGAAAGGGTGGTGGATACAAAATTTGCGTAACAAGCCGAATCTGATTCATAGATACTGCGTTCATAACTAATATCGGATTTGTATAAACCATTAGAGCTGTCTAAAAAGAAAACCCGAGGATAAGTAAAAACGCTGTCTGACGGAAAAGATGAAAGAAGCGAACCGGACGCCGTATCAATAAATTCAACCGTTCCGCCGGGATACCATGAGTATGCGGCAGTAAAACGTTCCGCCACCAGAATTCCATCACTCCGCAATGCCATCTTATCCCAATATTGCGTGCTTGTACCAATGTTATATTCCCACTTTAGCGTACCGTTAGGCCAAACCGCCGTGATTCTCTTAGGATACGACGTTGATCGGCCGTTAGCTACATAAACAGCACCGTCATCTCCAATAACAGGCGCTAGTACACCAGTACCCGCATCGCCAACCGGATATGTCCATTTGATTGAGCCGTTTGACGGATCAAGCGCGTACAACAAACCTGCATTTTGAAAAACACTGCCCGAAGATATATTGGTTGAAAAATAGATCGTCCCATCACTGCCCAACGATATGTGGCTTACGGCGTGACTATATGTAGGAGAAGGATCAAAGGTTGTAGACCACTTAATTGAACCGTCCGGATTGAAGGCGTCAACCGTTATATAACTGCTGTCAGAACCGAATCGGATAGTATACAAAGTGCCGTCATCAGCGATCGCAACATCGGTATTCCCGTGTCCGTATGAATATTGGTAAGTCCATTTCAGACCGCCATCCGATCCGTCAAACGCCATAAGCATATCCACAAAAATATCCGAACTGTAAATTGTGCCGTTGGCCGACAAAGTAAATTCAGGGCTAGTATATGACGCTCCTGAAAGTGGTGTGCTCCATGTCGTTGATCCCGTACCGCGATTTATGGCCATCATGGAGCCATCCGTGCTAGGCCCTCCTTGATTTTTATAATATATGGTGTCTCCGCTGCCGCGAGCAAAATATCCTCCGTAACTACTCCCAATATTTTTTTTCCATCTGATGGCATGATAGGTTGGATTGGCGGTGTAGGCAACGCGCGACGTAGCTCTGCCATCCACCAAAACCCCCGACCAAGCGGTGGCGGCTCTTGACGACGCGCTTACATCTCCTTGGCGAACAGTCCACGATAGACTAATACTATCCACCGAGGGGGTTGTGCTCGCGTTTGTTGTTGTTAAGATTATTTTAAATGTCAGGCGGCCAAATTTGGCGTTTAACGGTACCGTTGCGATTTTAGTAACAGGCAAGCCGGATATATCTATGGCAGAACCGGTAAAACCAGTGCTATTGCCGGGCAACAAAGAATCACTGTACGGAGCTCTGGCATCATCCAAAACTTGAACCCGAACCGCCGTGCCTGTCGGGGTTTCAGCGTTAATCGTGATTGTCCCCCACTGTACTACGCTGGTCGGAATAATAGCAGTGGTTGTGACCGCGCCGTACAATTCATACGGTGCCGCGAATCCTCCGCCGGAATTTTTTAATTTCAATTTTCCGTCAGCATCAATGCCCGCGTTAGTTTTGCTGTATAATCCGGTCTCATCGGAAAAATCATCCGTGTAAGTGCCTACCGCCTGATTATAGGTTACGGTGGTCAGCGCCGATCTGGTAAACAAAACAGTGCTGATTATTAAAGCCAAAAAAACCACTAAAAAAATTTTAGCGTCAATAATATTTGTGAGTATTTTTAAAATATTTTTCCTCTTTCTTACAAACACAAATACAAAAAACTTAACCCTCCGTTTGGCTTATTGTGGGCTCTTTATTTGTGCCTCTAGTATACCACGCTTGAGCTTGGGTAAGAAGGCATTAATTGTGGATAAAATAAAAAAATTCCGGCCGGGAAACCAGAAAATTTTATCGCTTTTGCGATTGGTGGTGTTTGTTTGAAAAAGTCAGAACCCACTCGTGTTGCGTCAAAACTCCGCTGAATTAAGCGACATTTGTCGTTCATTTTTTTCAAAGTGTAATTTGTTGTTGGAAATTAGGCTAAATAGAGCTATTTTTTCAAATTGAGAAACTTGTAAAA
>Ga0075971_122_pt1 | contig 18668 bp, 16 predicted proteins | sample RifGroA2_FD_67997 | JGI IMG/M metagenome (GOLD analysis project Ga0075971, IMG submission 67997) | Parcubacteria (Magasanikbacteria) bacterium GW2011_GWA2_46_17
GTCATCCATGTGAAACCGCCGATCAAAATAATGACCACTGCCACGATACCGAGCAACTGGAGCGCTGTGTTGATAATCTTAGCTACGGTCACGCGCACGTCCCTGCTTCCGAGACCGGTGTCGGCCGCATAGCCGACTCCTAATGGATCCGTAACTGCCAAAGCGCTCGGGGCCAATGAGAGTGACAACGCGGTTATTAACATAATCGCCATCATGCCGATAGAAAACGCGATCTGCATCTTTTTCATATTCTCACCCCCTTCCTTGTTCTTGATTTAGCCATTAACATAATATGAAAACTCTAAATACTAAATTCTAAAATCTAAACAAACCACAAACCCTAAACTACAAATGATCCTTATTTTGAATTTTCAATAATTGACCCGAATATTTTCATTAGTTCGTCCGTTTCTTTAATCAATTTGTCTTTCCCGTCTTTATTTGACTCTAATGGGTCCGTTAAATATAGCCAATAGCGGGATTCCTTGCTTTCCTTTTTGGATATCTTAACTCGCATGATAAAATCTTTTTTGCTCAAAGATTCGTTTGCCTCAATATAATTTGCGCCGGTTGAGCCTGATGACCGAATGAGCTGCTTGCCGTATTCAATATTGGCTGCTGTTTTAGGTAATTTATTAATGTACTCCTTTACATGTTGCGCAAATTTTAGCGTCCTTTCTTCCAAATCAAATCCGTGATTGTATTGTTTATGATTTGTTATTTGGAGCATTTGTAATTTGTTTAGAATTTAGTATTTAGTATTTAGAGTTTTCTATGGCACTTATTATACCACAGTCTTTCCATTGTTTCCATTACTCTGTGCACAGGACCCTTATGGGTTAGAGCGGGGCAAACAACAGACATTATCATTGCCTCCAGGGCATAAACCCGTTTGTACGCGCCCTCTATCCGACGTGCATGAGGCTGGAGTTCCGCATGTGCCACCTTGCTGTTGGCACCGACTCTCACCTCCACCTCCACCTCCACCACTACCCCCTCCTTCACCTCTCATAAATTCCAAAAACGTGTTCAAAATAATATAGCTGGAAAACACCAAGATTACGCCGATGGCGGCCCAGACCATGGTTTGAGTGCCGCTTTTCACCTTTTCCGCGTTCCCGGCCGACGTCAACCACTGAAACCCGCCCCACACCATCATCAAAAGCGTCAACGACCCAATCACCCCAAGCTGCATTCTGTTCTAGGCGCCCATGTCTGGGCCGGTCCGCATGGCAAATTAGGTGATTCGCAAACAAAACTATCATTATTGCAACAACAGTACTCGACGCTCGGCGCTTGTCCAGCGTTTGCTAACTGTGGCAGTAATGCGAAAAACATCGTTAATATTGATAAATTTATCACCAAATTTTTCATACTTAATGGTATATCTAGGTTACTCTATGTTTTCGCTGGCTCCCGGCCTCACATTACAAAATCCAAATAATTATCTTTATTTATTATCCGCACATTCAGTCCGTACTTGTCCATAAAACTTTTTGGCGCGCGATAATATTCGGCGCTCCACTTAAATTCATACGCCTCCATCTTCTGGCCCTCGGACTCCACCATATCCACTTCGGCGCCCTGATAGTTGCGCCAGAAAAAATATTTTACCATTTTCCCCGCGTATTCCTGCCTCTTCATCCTTTCCGCGAATAATAAATTTTCCCACAAAGCCCCCGCGTCGATTCGGCTATTTAAAGGCAAAAACTGTCCGATAAGCGCGTTTCTCACTCCCAAATCATAAAAATAGTACTTTTTGCTTTTGGCGATTTCTTTTCTCAAATTAGTAGAATAAGAGCCTACTCCAAAAATTACGAAACTTTTTTCCAATAAGCTGATATATCTGCTTACCGTTTTCACATCAATGCCGAGCGTCCTGGATAATTCATGGCGCGAAACCAGCTGGCCTATCTGAAAAGCCAAAAGCGTCGCTAATTTTTTCAACGTTTCGGCGTTTTCCACTCTTTCCAACTGCAACACGTCGCGCAACAGATAATCATCAGTTATGGAGTTTAAATATTTTTGTTTATCGCTTAAACTTCCAAGCTGTTTTAGATAAGGGTAGCCTCCGTAAATCAGCTGATCTTCCAGAAGGTACGGCAATTTATATGTTTCCGTCTCCGCCGCCAGTTCAGCCGTGGAAAGCGGAAATAATATGTATGGCATGTTCCGGCCGGTTAAATTTTCGCGCATGCCTTTGGACAATTCAAGAGATGACGAACCGGTAACAATCACTTTTTTATGAGGGAACTTGTCAATTATTATTTTCAATGCAAGGCTGACATTGGGAATACGCTGAGCTTCGTCAACAAGAACAAGATCATAATTCTCTACCAGACCGGCGAGGCGAACCTCTGACGTGGTGCTAAAGGCATTCCGACCTTCCTCCGTATCGCCATTGATATTGAGCGCGTTCTCAATTTTTAATTCATCCTGTAATTGCTTAAGCAATACTGTTTTTCCGACCCTTCTTGCTCCGTATATGATAACCACAAAATTAGGTTTGATTGACCCAACTATGGTTTTTACTAATAATCTTGCTATCATACCCTATTATGGTACCAAATATGGGGAACGTTGTCAACACTTTTATACCCAATTTATGGATAAATATCTTAATTGATCACTTAAGCGAATTAATGTCTGTCTGCTGGCTCCATAGTCCGAGCCCGCAGGCGAGGCTGTGGAGCCAAAGTGCCGTTACCGATGTAAGCAGTATGGCTCCACAGTCCGCCCTCGGGCGGAACTATGGAGCCAGCGAAAGTATGGCCGAACCAAAGTGCACGCATCAATGGCGTTGGCATTACGGCTCCACAGCCCCCTCCTGCGACGTCGGGGGACTATGGAGCCAGCGCTTAGTCGGAGCTTACTCATTCAAACGGTCCAACTTAATCACCGTATTATCATTCAATATCCTATTCCGCGCCGAACAGTACAGCCAATCCTCCGGCTTAGCAACCAGCCCTCGTTTGATTGGATTATTGTAAATATATGTTATTTTTTCTTGTAAAAAATTTTCAGACAGCATTACTTCGGGATAATTCTCACGCAACCAAATTTGCATTTCGTACCCATCTTTCTTACTAAAACTATGGTTTAACAAATTTAGTATATAGCGCCTATTATCTGTCTTCAACAGTTTACATATTTCTCCGGTAGTGTGTTTTTTAAAGTCACTGATTATTTGTGATAATTTATAACCTTTTTCCGCCCCGACTATAAGGTGCAAATGATTTGTCATTATTACATATTCGTAAAGCAGTAGTCCTTTGTTCTCTCTGCAGTATGCCAGGCTCTTCACAATCGTATCAAAATATTCCGACTTTGTGAATATGTCTATCCATTCTATTACTGTAATGGTGATGAAATGCGTTAAATTTTCATATTCACTATTGATGCGCGGGGTGGGCATAAATGGTCGTCACTCGCCACATTCGATGGCTCTATAAATACATGCTGGCTCGCTGGCTCCATAGTCCCGAGGAACGAGGGCTGTGGAGCCATAATGCAAATCATAATAAACGGCACTTTGGCTCCACAGCCTCGCCTGTGAGGGCTCGGACTATGGAGCCAGCGTCAAAATGCGGAAAATACCTTCCGCATTGGCGCAGTTCATTTTCTGCAGGCCGCCTTCAGTTGCGACCTCAAGGATATGTACAGTTTGTACCCACCCTTTTTCGCTGGCTCCATAGTTCCGCCCGGGGGCGGACTGTGGAGCCCGACTGCACACAATGGAATCTGTTAACTGCGACACCGGCACTTTGGCTCCACAGCCTCGCCTGTGAGGGCTCGGACTATGGAGCCAGCGCTTAAGCCAGCGCTTAAAAAGCCAGCGTCCTTGCCAGCGATTGTTTATTTCAAATTTTGAAACACAAAATCCACCAGCAAATAACTGGCCAACATTACCACGACACCCAGTGACGTCCAGACAAGGATGCTTTTTGCTTTGGTAACTCGTTCCGAGTTTCCGCTAGCGGTCATCCACATAAAGCCGGACAAGATGTATAGCACAAAGGCGATGGAACCGATAAAGGCAAAGAGAATTTTGATGACGCGGCCGATAAGTTGGCTGACGCTGGTTAGGCCCATGACGTTTAATGATTTGGCTTGCTCGCGCAACATTTCCGTAGTTGCATCAATTCCCCTACCCTCAACCCTCGCGCCTGTGCCTATGTGCCCCAAATTTGAGCACCCGTCGCCGCCCCCGTTTTCTTGGGGCGAGATTGGCGTACGAGCGCTGTATCCTGCAGTAGGGTACTGTGCATCTGTCCAATTACATGGATAAAGTCGGTTAGTTAGACCCTCCTCAAGCGGTACAGTGTGCACGCCTTCTATACATTGCTGTTTATTAACGCCGGATACTTGAAGGATTCTGTCAGTAAGTGTATCTGTGCAAGTACACGTCCCCGGCCTCCCTTCGCTTCCATGGGTGTAAATATACTCATTACATTTCATCTCACCGATGCCCTCGACTTTGTTACAACTGACCCCCGTCATTAACCGACCTCTTTCGCCTGTTTCCCTGCAACAACAATACGGTTGCGGTGGAACCCAACGACAAGATGTATTCCATGCGGTATTATTAATTCTAAATACATTAATCACACCGCCTGTAAATCCAGCGACAGATCCCATGACAACTCCTACAGGACCGCCAACGCCACCGGCGACTGCGCCTGCTGCTACACCTAATCCCGGGCTAGCTATTCTGCGTAAAATGTTGGACGAAACTTCTGCTCCACTATTGCCCGTGCATTCGGACGGGGTCGTTAAATCGGAATCCGGCACAGCTGCGTGCGCGTCAAACACTAAATTCAACGATGCTAATAAAACAAAAAAAATAAAAACAAGAAACTTCTTCATAAACTATTGTTTTAACCTAAACCCCTCCTGCAATCCAACCGCCTCTCCCAAAAATCTTATAACAACATAAGCCGCGAAGGCGATGATAAGGCCAATAACAGCGGCCACCAGAATATCTCTTCCTTTTTTCACTTTTTCAGGATTGCCCTGGGAGAGAATTAGCGTGAACCCGCCATAAACGAAAAATACCAGCGCGAGTGAACCGATAACTGCTAGTGCGGCATTTGCTATGTTCAGTAAAAGTTGTACAAAGATTGATATATCTTTACAATTATCCTCTAACACGTCTTCGGTAACGCATTTAGGCAAAAATTTGCCTACAATTGCTCCAAAAGTGCTCCTATATCCGGTTCGACTGTCCCTGTCCGCGTTCCACTGCCGCTGGGCATTCGTACACCCTGTATGGCTATCATCGTTTCCGGAGGCAAATTCCGAAGGTTTCTCACATTTTGCATATAAAATGCCTCTTCTCCGAAAATCGCTCTCTATGTCGCCGCACTGTCCGGTTGGAATTTGTCTGCACTCCGCTAAAAATTTTGTAGTATCGGTAACATCATCGCTGGGTGATATTTCATCCAAATTACTATGACAAAGACACCAATTTTGCTCCCCCTCCGCCCCCGCCGTTCCGGACAACAAAAAAACACCGGCGATGAGAAACGTGATGAGGAGAAGGGGCTTGGCGAAGGAGGAGAGGGAGAGTTTTGGGGAGAGAGAGAACATGGGGTTTGAAATGTCAAATTTCCAATTTCCAATGTCAAATCAATTTCAAATGACAAATATCAAATGTCATTGTTAATCATCTTGATTTTTCTTGGAATTTAGGATGGCTGAAAAGATTAATGTCAGTTCGTGGGCTTCTTTCCAATGTTTGCGGCAATCCGGGGCTTTGTCAGGGTTGGCTCGGGCGATCATTCTTATCCAATGAGCTGATTCTTTGGCTTCTTTTTTGCTGATGCCGATTTTATGCCTAAAGTCTTTTTTTGATTCGGCGCAATCCGCTTCCATGTAGTTGGCGCCGACGCTTGTTGCTGAACGCACTAACTGAATAATAAGAGTTTGATTGACCGGGTTATTAGGTATAGTCTTAATAAAATCAATAATCTCTTCTCCAAACCTTGAAGTCCTCTCTACCAGATCATACTCGCTTTTGACATTTGGATTTTGACATTGATTTGACATTGGAAATTGGAAATTTGACATTTTCAAAGCGTCTGATTCACTCTCGCCGCGGCTCTGTTCAAAATCTCTTGTCTCCACTCAATCTCCTTATCGGGATCGGGCGGGGTTTGGAGCCATTCGCGGAGCATAGTGGAGATGGCGCGGGACGCGGTTTGGTAATCTTTGCCTTTGTACCAGTTGTCGGAGACAAGGGTTTGGGAAACGAACGGGGCCAGCTCGGGTTGTTCGCTTTGGGCGTTGATGAAGGCGCGGAGCGCGGTGGGGCGGCCGGTGGCGTCCAGATATTGTTTGGTGTCTTCTGAATGAGTTAAATAATCAATAAGCGCCCAGGCTTCATTTTTTCGTTGTGATTTTTGCGATACGGCCTGCACCCAGTAGTTGGCCGAGTTGACTCGCTGGTCCTCGTTCAGCTGAAACAGCGGGAGAATCTCCACATTCAACTGCGGCGCGCGCGCTTTGATGACCGGATAGTGATAACTGTACCCGAATAAAAATCCCACCGAACCGTTCACGAATTTATCAAGCGCGCTGTCCATGTCTTCGTTCCAGGTGTAAGTGTCGCGGGTGGAGTTGGCGAAGTCGGTGTAAAAATTTACCACCTGCATGGCCGCGCTCAATTCGCCGCGCGTGCCTCCCTGGGGTACCGCGTTCAACACGCTTAATCCGTTTCTCGTGGCAAAATCCAAACCGCTTTGTTTGAAAAGAATGTATAAAATATCATCGGCGTTCGGGATGTTGTTGCCGGTTCCGAGCGCCGCGCCTGATTGCAAAATCCGGCCGGTTTTGCGGTCGTATCTGGTCATCTTTTTTACCGCGGCCTGAAATTCTTCCCAATTTTTCGGCGGCTCGGCCACGCCCGCTCGATCCAGTAAATCTTTGTTGTAATAAACGGCCATGGTATCCAGAGAGAGCGGCAGTCCATAAATCTTGCCTCCGATTATGACATCATTCTTTACGGCCTGCACATACTCGCGGTCAAGTTGGAGAGGAGAAATTAAACCGCGGGAACGCGTATTAACAATCGTCTGGCTGCCCAATTTGCCTTCAACTATTCTAATCGTAACATCATTAGCGCTGGAGGGCATGGGCGAAAGCTTGCTCTCGTACTGCCGAAGCGCGCGGTTGTGAATGGACACGATATCCGGCCCCCGATCTTCGGCCAAAGCCTCAATGAAGCGCTGATTAAATTCATCGGCGCGGAGTTGGCGGACATTGACAGTTAAATAAGGCCGCTCGGCCCTGTATTTCTCAATGAGCGCCCGAATCGCGTCCACGTCATCAAACACAGTCCAGTATTCCAAAGCTACCGGCTGGGTAGCTTGGCGCTCTGTTTGGGATAAACCTTTGCAACCGAAACCGGCGAGGGGCAGAAACAGAAGAGACAAAATCAAAATGGTAATTTTTTTTGACATAAGCCTTACCATTGCTTAAAGCCAAAGTTCAAATTTCAAAATCCAAATTTCAAATCAAGCTCAAATGACTAAAGTTCAAATAACCACTACCACTGTCATTCCCCTGAAAAGGGGAATCTAGGTCGCCAACCAACGCACGGCCTGGATTCCCTCTTGTGAGGGAATGACAATCGGCGTTTGACATTTGGATTTAGGATTTGATCACCGCTATAAAGCGGGACCCCGCCTTGGCGGTGGTTTGACATTTGACATTAGGATTTTGAACTTAGGGACATTTTCTCATATCCACCCATTTCCCCTCACCCAACCAGCCACCGCACATATTATATCACATTTCTTAGATACTTCCTAAGCTCCGGCGCGAGTTTTTTGTCGCGGAGGGCAAAATCAAGGTTGGCTTTCACATAGCCGAGCTTTGAGCCGGTATCATAGTAAGTTCCTTCAATACGCTTGGCATAAATGGGGCGCTTTTTGATAAGTTTGAAGATGGCATCCACGAGCCAAAGCTCTCCGCCTTTTCCGAGTTTGGTGTTTTCCAGCGCCGGGAAGATGTCGGGGGTTAAAATAAATCCGCCCAGACTCGCGAGCCGCGATGGCGCTTTCTTTGGACCGGGCTTTTCCACAATATTTCTTACTTGAAAGACGCTTTTCTCCACCTCCAAGGCGTCAAGGATGCCGTATTTCTCCGTGCCTTCATCATCAACCGCGTACGCTGTCAAAACCGGATCCCCATATTTCTCGTAAACCTCAACCAATTGCTTAAGCTGTGGTTTGCGGGGGGAATAAAAAAATTCATCTCCCCACATTACGGCGAACGGTTCGTTGTTTATCAAATTCTTGGCGCAAAGCACCGGCGTGCCGTTGCCATACGGGCCCTTTTGTCGGATAAAAATAAAATTCGCCAGATCAGCAATTTTTTTCACTTCTTCGGCCATATCAACTTTGCCCTGTTTTTTGAGCCAGTTAATCAGTTCGTAATTGGGGCTGAAGTGATCCTCCACCGCCCGCTTGCTCGGACCGGTTACGAGGATAATATCCGTAATACCGGCGCGCACCGCGTCTTCAACCACGTATTGGATGATGGGCTTATCAACTATGGGCAACATCTCCTTGGGTTGCGCTTTGGTGGCCGGCAAAAACCTTGTGCCAAGACCGGCGACTGGAATGACGAGTTTGCGAATGGACATAACGAAAATTTTCAATTATCAATTTCTAATGACCAATCAAGCCCCAATTAATCAATCCCCAATTACCGAATGATCAATGACAATAATTTCAAAATCCAAAATCCTAATGCCAAATCAAGTTCAAATGACTAAAATCCAAATAGCAAATATTTTGGGTTTTGGATTTAGGATTTGATTTGACATTTGGGTTTTGAACTTTGGATTTAACAACCAATCATCTCAACTACCTAAGATTATACTAAAAACCCATCCGACTTACAATAGCCAAAAAGGGGTCACTCCACCTCTTCCCACGTTATCAAATTATACTCTGAACCCACCGGAAAACCGGGCGGGGGGTTGTAAGTGAGGTTGGTGTCGTAGGTTGAATTGGTATTGCGATATCCGGATACGACAGACCCGCCGCCGGACACCCAGCTCCATGTCCATGTTCCATTGGTGATAACCGAACCATAAGTGGTTATGCTGTTCTTGATATTCCCCGGGTAATAGTAACGCTTGGCCGCTCCGTTTTGCGCGAGCATTGCCGCCTCAACGACCAGATTATCCGGAGAGTTGCGCGGAACCAGAATGTCTCTTTCCGCGATAAGCCCAAGCACGTGAGAGCCGTCGCGCGTGAGATAAACGGTGCTGCTGTTTATGATTATTGATTTGCCGGTGGCCACTCCCACTGTCGCCCGGCCGTTGACCACCCCGTCCACCCAGACCCTGTCATTCACAAAAATATATCCGTTGCTCGGCATGGGGTACGTGGTTGGCGACCCTTCGCTCCTGATATCTATGCAATACACAACATATCTACTGCTACCCACGTCCGCGCCCCAATAGCAATTAGCGGTGTTTACTTTGCGCGCTCTTACCTGGCCGCTCGCGAGAAACTCCAATCTCCATCCTTGCTTGCCGGAAGACGAAAGGTACAGACCATTTTCTCTGGCTCCATCTTCAATAACCTCCAGATTGGCGGTGATAACCGAGCCAAAATCCTTGGCCGGCACCGGAAAGTTCCAATACTCCTGCGGTCCGCCTGTGCCCCAGATGCCGGGCTTTATCTGGTTGCCGCATCCATGGTGAGATTTGCATATGTAGGTCGGAACGGCGCTCGTGATCGGCGCGTCGCCCGATCCATCAAATCTGACTCCGCCGTTGGAGTGAAACTTGCCATGCATAACCTCGGTGTCGCCAATCCACACGTCGGTATTGGTCAAAAAGGCGTAATCAGTCAGAGAAGGAAATCCCACCCGCGCGCGCAAAACGCGCTTGCTTCCTGGCTGGGCATCCAGCCAGCCGGTGGATTCAATCGTGACAACGGTTGACCCTGTTTGCGGCGGAGTAATTTCCAAAGAAAATCTTCCGATGATATTGCCGTCTTTATCTTTATATTCATGCATATAAGGTCCCGGGACGCCGGTGCCATCCTGAAAATCGCCGCTATTGTGCGCCAAGTGCCAACGATAATAGTTGATGCCTGCCTCGGCTACCTGAAACGCCATCTCGCGGTTATGCTTTTTTACCGATGCCCGATTTTCCGAAATCGCGTAGCTAGAAATTCCCACCACTATTATGGAAAAGGTAACAAAACCGTAGATGACGGAAAAGAGAAGGATACTGCCGTGACTATTTTTAGGTTTTCTTCCAACTAGAGGCATACTATTAAAAATGGCCAACAACTAACCGTGAGTTTAATTTTCAATTTACAATTTTCAATTTACAATAAATTTTTTACGCTGACTCCATAGTCCGAGCCATCACAGGCGAGGCTGTGGAGCCAAAGTGCCTTTGTCGCAGTTAGTCTCCACAGTCCGCCCCGGGCGGAACTATGGAGCCAGCGAATTTGGATTTTGGATTTGATTTGACATTTGAACTTTGAACTTACGATCAGTTATTCTTCAAATTCCTTATCACCGCTTTGGATTCAATGGTGAACGAGACAGGAGACCGGAGGGGGTTTTCTTTGGCGACATTGGCCACGTCATGCACCATGTCTATCACTCTTTCCGAGGATGTGCTATAAGTCAGGGGCGTGCCGGTGGGTATGATTACTCCCTTTTTTAGCGTTGTTCCAACCAAAAAATACCGCACCCGCTCGCGATAGCTGTCTTTGTCCAGATCGCTGTAAAATGTTAGATCATTGGCGCCGGCGGACGCGATTGGATATGAGCCGATGCTGGAATAATTAGCGGTGCGCAGTTCATTGGTCAGATCCTGCGTGACTTTTCTTCCTTCGTTCTGCACTGCCAACTGATCCCAGACGATGCGCATGGAATGCCACCCATACCAAAGCAACTCAACAACGGTCGTAACCACGATCGCGAAAATTCCCACGGCAACGACCACTTCAATGAGGGTGAGACCTCTGTTATCTAGCCCTTGATTATCTGTAGATATGCCTTTTAGCATACAACACATTACTCAACCGTGGATAAATTAATCACCGTATCGTTATTCCCGCTGACATCAACAGTGCCGGTGGAGGTTATATAACTGGATCGGACTGCTTCAATGTTGTATGTGCCGCTCCCGAGATTGTAGAAAAAACTCTGCCCCGGCGGAGTGCAACTTGTTGTAAAGGTTATGGCGAGTTCCGAAAGCTGGGGCGTAACATCATCATCTTCGGTTTCCAGCAAGGCGCGATACCTGAAAAATTGTTTGCCATTGTGGCCGGTCCAAATAATGGTGTTGGTTGCCGTGTAGTAAGTGCTGGTGGCGCCGTCCGGCCCGACAAACTCCCACAAGCTGGGGGAACTGGAGTTGCTGGCGGCGATCTGGAGAAGCATTGTGGTTGAAGCCGGCTGTGAAATCGGCTCCGGGATAATGTTGCGAAAATCTACCCCGATCCCGAGATCAATAGTTGATGACTCCAGCCAGCCGCTCCCCAGATATTTTCCCGCCGCGCGTATCAATTTTATGTCGCCGGCAGGAGAATCGGTATCAAGCGTGCCGCTGTCATCAAAATAACGCGTTAAATCCGCGTACATTTCTTGTCCGCCCCCGCCGGACCAGTCTGTTTGGCGCGTGTAGCCTAAACCGGTGGTCAAGCTTTCATCGTAACCTGTCTTGTACAGACGAACCGCGACATCGGAGAGTGGCAAGCCGCTACCCGCGTCTTTGACATTAACCAGAAGCGAGTTGGATGTGTGCGGCCTCAATATCAAGCTGACATTTTGGCTGGAGTTTGGCAGTAACACAAGCGGCAACATGGGTATTGAACCGGCGATATCATAAGCAGTGCCGGACGCGCTGATATTATACGTATCCTCCTCAATGCTAGACAGAGAATATGTTCCTCCTCCGCCGGTTGTAATAACGCGATAGTATTTATATACATCCGGTTCGGTTCCAACTTTTTTGTTGCCCCAAACTGCTATTTGCCTGTCGCTCAAAACCGCGCAATTTGTGTTTTGAGTGGAGAGTTCAATGTTGGACAGCCTGTCAATGGAAAAACTGATTTCAGTGATTGTTTGACTGGCCACATTGGCCGGCGGTCTGACAGGATTTGGATTTTGCGCGGTGGAAGAAACCGTGTAATCGCTGGAATAGCCATCCTTATTCACGGTTATGTGATAGCTTAAAGTGCCGGTAGGTGTGTCAACAACGCGCAACATCCCATCATTGTCAGTGGTGTCTTCAATAATCACAAACGGGGTGCGGGCCGTGTTGGTAACGTGCACGGACGCTCCCTGCACCGGCAAGCCATTAGCATCAAAAACTTGGATGAAAAGAGCGCCGTTGTTGGTCGCGCCTTCCAATCCCTTTGGCGAGACTTGAGTGCTTAAAATAACCGGCTCTTGTTGCGCGCAGTCCACGCAAATCGCGGACATCTCCACCAGCTTGTAGTCAGCCGGCGAATAATCCCGCGGGGTCCCGGTTACTGTGCCGTCAAAAGGATCGTCAACATTGCGCACGGTTGTAACCAAGGTAAAATCGACTCCGTTGCGCTTGACGGTCCTGGTGCGTTTCAGCGCCCCGCTCGGAACTCCGTCTTCTATCCCCACCTGGTCAAACGGCAAATTTCTAACTACTTCAAGTTCTTCCGCCAAAAGCGCTGTCTCCAGAATGCGCACGCGGGAATGGTAGACGACTTTGGAAACCATGTTGACTCCTCCATACACACCGAGCGCAAATATCAAAAAAATTGCCACTGACACAGTGACCTCAATTAAAGTAAAGCCTCTTGATGCATTTGAGGATCGCATGTGAATAGTATAGCATAAATTCTTTATTTTGTGATCTGTATGTAATAAAAAGCCCCGACATTACGTCGGGGTGAAACCTTGCCCAGTGCCCGGGGCGGGAATCGGACCCGCACGGGTTGCCCCGAGGGATTTTAAGTCCCTTGTGTCTACCATTTCCACCACCCGGGCATCATTGAGATTGATAGGATTTTAACACAATAAATGTTTAGAATCAAGATCTCAAAGCATAATGTAAAATGTAAATATCAAAAATCAAAATTATGGTATCCGTTATGCGGATAATTTATATTAATTATTAATTGTCGCGAAGGCGACTCGTTAATTTTACATTTTGATTTTTGATTTTTACATTTTTTCACGCCTTCATTTCCTCCACTCCCTCGTTCCAGTTAACCCGTCTCGCCGCGGTGAACAAAAAATCGCTCAACCGATTGAAATACATAAAAAGTGCAGGACGCACTTTGATTTTTTTAGAAAACACCACCAAAGCGCGTTCCACCCTTCGACTCACAGTCCTCGCGTGATGCAGATGAGCGCCGACCTTGGTTCCGCCGGGCAAAATAAACTGTTTCAATTCCGGCAGTTCTTCCGCATATTCATCAATCATTTTCTCCAAAGTTTTTACATGCTCCTCGGTGATAATTTCAAAATTGCTTTTCACTTCGCTTTGCAAAGAAGCAATCTCGGCGCCGACCTTAAACAAATCGCGCTGGATGGATTGGAGGAAGGAAGGCAAACCATCAGCTTCCTCCTTTGCCATAGTAGAGACGGGGCATGCCCCGTCTCTACCGTAGGTTGGAAGATACGCCACTGCTTCGCCTATGGTGGAGTTTAGCTCGTCAATCTCTCCAATCACTTCTAGGGCGATACAATCCTTGCTCACTCTTTTACCTCCGAGAAGCGATGTTTCTCCGTTGTCGCCGGTTTTGGTATAAATTTTCATATTAACTGCACCCTGTCGTGCTTCCGCAGTTTAAACATTTGTAACAACTCCCGTTTCGTATCGTGATGTGTCCGCAGGTGCCGCAGGCCGGGGCATCGCCCATCATGCCGGAGAGTTGATGATCAATGCTTGACTCCATATCCGAAGTCATGGTGCTTAAGGCGGTTTGTTCGCTTGACTGGCCGCTGACGTCCTCCGCGGCGCTCTTCTCCGTCTCTGCCGGCAGCGTCTCCAGCTCCATCATTTTTTGCCCTTGGTCAGCGAGCGCGGCCAAGGCGCGATTCTTTTGAATGCCCTTGGGCTTGACCTGCACAAAGTCCGTCCGCCCCAAATATTCCATGCCCAGCACGCGGAACACAAAATCTACGAGCGAGGTGCAAAAGCGCACGTTGGGATGATCGGTCATTCCGCTCGGCTCAAACCGCGTGAAGGTAAATTTGTCCACGTATTCTTCCAGCGGCACTCCATATTGCAAACCCGTGGAGATGGAAATGGCAAACAAGTTGAGCATGCTCCTGAACGCGGCGCCCTCTTTATACATGTCAATGAACACCTCTCCCAACCGTCCATCCGGATATTCGCCTGTGCGCAAGAATATTTTTTGGCCGGCTACTTTGGCTTTAATGGTAATCCCGCTTCGCTTGTAAGGAAGCCGGCGCTGTTCGCCATGGATATAAATTTTAGCGCCGCCATTGGTGCCATCGTGGTTGTATTTAATTTGCGCTTGATCTTCAGACACCACCCGTTGCACTGTGTTATTTTCACCTGCCGAAACCACATAAGTTTTCTTGCCGCTCTCTCCCGTCTTTTCTTGAAGCGAGGTTTGCACCAAATTACCTGTACTAACTTCGTCATGAGTATCCCCAGCATTCTTGCCCGCCGCAGCTTTAGCGGAAACGGGTTCGACCTTTTCCGTTTTCTTCTCCGACTTGGAGGACAGAGGTTGTGACAACTTGCATCCGTCGCGATAGAGCGCGATGGCCTTGAGTCCCAATTTCCACGACGCGACATAGGCGGTTTTCACGTCCTCCACTGTTGCCTCGTTCGGCATATTGATGGTTTTGGAGATGGCGCCGGAGAGAAACGGCTGAACCGCGGCCATCATGCGGATGTGACCGAGATAGTGAATATAACGCTGGCCTTTCTTTCCGTTTTTATTGGCCGTATCAAACACGGTGTAATGCTCTTTGCGCAGATGAGGCGCGCCTTCAATGGTCATGGCTCCGCACACGTACTCATTGGCGGCGGCAATCTGTTCTTTTGTAAATCCCAAAGCGGACAAGAGATCAAAATTCTGATCATTGTACTGTTCGCTGGTAAATCCAAGCCGCGCCATACATTCTTCGCCCAAAGTCCAAACATTAAAGACGAACGGAAGCTCAAACACCTTGGACATGCCCTTCTCCAATTTTTGCAAATCATCATCAGTGAAACCTTTTGATTTCAGACTCTCATGATTAATGCGCGGAGTGTTGCGCAGAGTGCCATATCCGCGGAGGTAATTAATGATATCGTTGATCTGCGTCTCCGCGTACCCGAGTACGCGCAAAGCCACCGGCACGGATTCATTTACAATTTTAAAATAGCCGCCACCGGCCAATTTTTTGAATTTCACCAAAGCAAAATCCGGTTCCACGCCGGTAGTGGCACAATCCATGAGCAAGCCGATGGTGCCGGTTGGCGCGAGCAGTGTCACCTGGGCGTTTCGGTAGCCATACTGTTCCCCCTTAGACAGCGCCTCATCCCAACTTTCACGGGCCGCCTTTAAAAGATAGGCCTGAACATGCTCCGGATTTAATCCCAAAGGTTTAATGGCCAGGCCCTCGTATTCTTCTTCCGGCGCGTTGTAGGCCGCGTAACGATGATTTCGAATCGCGCGTAACATTGAGTCGCGATTTTCGGTATATCGGAGAAAAGGGCCGTGAAGCTTGGCCATTTCCGCCGAGGTCGCGTAGGATACCCCCGTCATCAGAGATGTCACCGCGCCCGCGAATCCGAGCGCCTGCGGAGAATCGTATGGAATGCCGGCGGTCATGAGCACACTACCGATGTTGGCATACCCAAGACCCAAGCTTCTGAATTCATAACTGTTTTGCGCGATAGCCATGCTCGGATACTGCGCCATCAGGATGCTGATCTCCAGCACCACAGTCCAGATGCGATTGGCGTATCCAAATCCTTTAACATCAAAAGTCATGTTCTCCACATCATAGAAGTGGGATAAATTCAGGGAAGCAAGATTGCAAGCGGTGTCGTCCAAAAACATGTACTCACTGCATGGATTGGAAGCATTGATCCGCCCGGAGGCCGGACAAGTATGCCAGTCATTGATAGTGGTATCAAGTTGGACCCCTGGATCGGCGCACGCCCAGGCCGCGTTCGCTATTTTGTCCCAAAGATCGCGCGCTCTTATGGTTTTGCGCGTTTCATTATCCGTGCGCCATCGCAAATGCCAGTCTCCATCATTCTCCACGGCCTCCAAAAAATCCTGGCTGACGCGCACCGAATTATTGGAGTTTTGCCCGGACACTGTTTGATACGCTTCGCCCTCATACGCCGAGTCATAGCCGGCCTCTATCATGGCCACCACTTTTTTTTCTTCGTTCATCTTCCAATCAATAAACGACTCAATGTCGGGGTGATCAACGTTCAAAATAACCATTTTAGCCGCGCGCCGCGTGGTACCTCCGGATTTGATCGCCCCGGCCGCCCGGTCGCCGATTTTAAGCCAACTCATAAGGCCCGATGATGTGCCTCCGCCCGAGAGCGATTCACTGAAGCCGCGCAGACTGGAAAAATTGGTGCCTGTGCCGCTGCCGTATTTAAACAGCCTGGCTTCGCGCACCCACAGATCCATAATTCCTCCTTCATTCACCAAATCATCTTTTACGGACTGGATGAAGCACGCGTGAGGCTGGGGATGAGTGTAGGAATCTTTTGATTCTTCGGCCACGCCTTTATCCGGATCCACAAAATAGTGGCCCTGCGCCGGCCCGTTAATTCCATACGCCCAATACAACCCGGTGTTAAACCACTGCGGCGAGTTAGGCGCGGCCATTTGCGCGATAGTCATGTACACTAATTCATCATAGAAAATTTGGGCATCTTTGGGGCTTGCGAAATATCCATATTTCTCCCCCCAATAACGCCAAGTGCCGACCAACCGATGCGCCACTTGCTTGATGCTGTTCTCCGGCCCAAGCGCCGGACCGCCATCGGCATTCAACTTCGGACTGCCGTCCGCGTGATACTGCGGCACCCCTGCTTTGCGGAAATATTTTTGGGCCAAAATATCCGTGGCCACCTGCGACCAAGTATTTGGCGCCTCCACATTATGCATCTCAAACACCACTTTCCCGTTCGGCTCGCGGATTACCGATGAGCGAAGCCCATAGGTAAACAGATCATAGGGGTTAACGCCGTCTTTGGTAAAATGGCGCTCAAATTTTAAACCCTCGTCCGAATACTTAAAATCTCTATCGACCACAAATGTCCTGGTCGCCTCTTTGTTTGTCATATTATTTTTAATACCTCAAATCTAAACTTTTCCGCCATAAGTCATACAAGCATGGCGACCTATGGCGGCTACATCATTTTACTACAATTAGTAGTTAAACCTTTCTTGAACCACAATATATAGTATTTTAACCCTCCGGATATGCTATTATAGCACATCAAAAACACAATGCCAAACAGACGGCTTTTCTTTTAGATCTACGGAAATTTCTCAAACAAAAAACTCATACGAGATGAGTTATCCACAACCACAAAGATTAAAAGATTATAAGACTGGAAGATTTGCGATATTGTCGTAGACTAAATCACCGCAATACCGTATAATAAACTCACTATGACGGCAAAGAACAACCATTCTAATGTGATTCAGCCCGGGGAGAACAATGAAGACAGCGAGGAGGTCGTGCTGGAGAGGACTTTGCGTCCGCAGACATTGGGTGAGTTTGTCGGCCAGCATCAGATTAAGCAAAATCTTTCCATTGCCATCCAAGCCTCCAAAAAACGGGGCGATGCCATGGAGCATGTTTTGCTTTATGGTAATCCGGGCCTTGGCAAAACCACTCTTGCCCATATTATTTCCCATGAAATGGGTTCGTCCATTAAGGTCACCTCCGGCCCGGCCCTGGAGCGAGTCGGCGATCTGGCCGCCATTCTGTCCAACCTGGAAAATGGAGAAGTATTATTTATTGATGAAATCCACCGGCTGAACAAAGTGATTGAAGAGGTCCTTTACCCGGCGCTTGAGGATTACGCGCTGGACATTGTGATCGGCAAAGGACCCTCGGCCAGAACCATCAGAATGCCCCTGTCTAAATTCACTTTGATTGGCGCCACCACCAGAATCGGCCTCATCTCCGGTCCGCTTCGCGACAGATTCGGCCACACCTTCCATCTTAACTTTTATGAGAAAGGCGACATTGAAAAAATAATCAGGCGCAACGCGGAAATTTTGAAAGTAACGGTTGACCCTGCAGCGATCGTGATCGTGGCCGAACGTTCCCGCCGCACTCCGCGCATCGCCAACCGTCTGCTCAAACGAGTGCGCGACTTTGCCGAAGTAAAAGGAACCGGCCATGTTACCAAACAAATTACCGAGGAAGCCTTGAAACTTTTGGCTATTGATGAATACGGCCTTGATGAGATTGACAGAAGACTGCTCTCTACGATTATAGAAAAATTTTCCGGCGGCCCTGTTGGACTAAGCACTCTCGCGGCCGCCATTTCCGAAGAGATGGAAACCATTGAAACGATTTACGAGCCTTTCCTCATCCAAATGGGCTTCCTTGAACGCACCCCCCGCGGCCGAAAAATTACCCTGCTTGCCTATAAACATTTGAGGCTGAAACAACCGGGAACACTGTTGTAAATG
>Ga0075971_116_pt1 | contig 14582 bp, 13 predicted proteins | sample RifGroA2_FD_67997 | JGI IMG/M metagenome (GOLD analysis project Ga0075971, IMG submission 67997) | Parcubacteria (Magasanikbacteria) bacterium GW2011_GWA2_46_17
TAAACGACAGCGTCTAAGGTTCGACCTTGAATCTGGAGAAAGGTCGAACCTTTAAGAGCCTCGATTGCGGCGCGAAGTTCCATTCTATTGTTTGTTGTGTGTTTCTCTCGCTCGCCGAGCTCTTTCACTTTGTCGCCCGCAACGACAACTACGCCATACCCGCCCGGTCCAGGATTGCCGCGCGAAGAGCCGTCGGTGAAGATAGTGATGTTTGATTTTTGATTCATGATTTGTGATTCAAGAATAGCATGACAGTGATTAACAAAAAACCGCGCGGGAACAGGCCCCGGGCGGTTAATCTATAGAGTCTTAGTGTTTTTCTTGCGACCCAGATTACGGGTGGGGACCAAAGTCAACCGTCGTCAGAGTAAGTTTCATACCTTCGGCTAAGGCCGCGCAGATGCCGTGGGTCAAATCCAGGCCGTGATGTGTCCTGATTCCAAACACTGTCATCATTTTTTGTTCTTTGGAGAAGCTGACCTCTGTGCCCGGACAGAAGAGTTGAAGAAGTTTTGTTGCCTTAGCCGCAAACAGGTTTGCGTGTGATTGCCTTGTGTTTTGAGCCAAGGTAATTGACACTTGCGTGAGTTTTTGCCTTTTCATTCTGCCTTGAATTGTGTGCTTGGTTTGGGATTCCATAAAGTATATTATCCTTAAATTCAGATTATGTCAACTATTCTTAGCCGAAGTTCCGGGAAATTTCTAAACATTGATTTTTCAAAGGTGGCAATAAGGTCAACTGGCTGGTCTGGTTTGACTTCCTTACCCCAATCGTTTGCGGTTTTGAAAAAACTGATAGCGGAAAGTTTTTTACCATCTGGTCTTTCAAACACAAGCTCAAGGTGATTTTTTTCTCTGCCGAAGTGCTTTACCTCGCGAGGCGCAATGGCACGGAAGAGAAAAACCGGCTTCGGATTGCCGGTACCAAATGGCGCCAGTTTTTCTATTACCCGGTAGGTATCCCAACTTGCTTCTTCAAGCGAAAGTTCGCAGTCAACAAAGTTTTCTTCGGCAATTTCCTCGTAAGTGGCGCGCGCCGCTTCATGTGCTCGATTCAATTCTTCTTCAAGCGTATGAATTTTTTCATTAGCCACGCTAAAACCTCCGGAAAACGCGTGCCCGCCAAACTGTAAAAATGTGCCGGGTGAAGCACGCGACATAAGTTCCACCAAGTTGGCTCTCTCACCCGAACGACATGAACCTTTTATAACATTATCTCCATCGCGACCCCAAAGAAATACTGGACAATTATACTCATTGGCGCAGGTATTGGCGGCAAGACCCAACAAAGCCGGCCGCCAAAGAGGGTTGCCGATAACCATTACTCGATTCTCCCCTTTCTTGTAACGCTCGTAAATAATTTTTTTTATTTCTTTCGACAGAGCGGCTACCGTACCTTTTCGTTCATCGTTTATTTTATTTAAATGATCAGCAAGACTATCAGCCTCCGTATCGTCGCCGGTAGCAAGTAGCCGAAAGGCGTCCATAGGAACTCCCATCCGAGACGCAGCGTTTATTCTAGGTCCAATCGTAAAACCGATGTCATCCTCGGTAATATGTTGTTGGTTAATTTTAAGTTTAGCAAGAAGCTTCATCAAACCAATTCGGGGTGATTTCCTTAAAACCGTCAACCCGTAGCGGGCGAATACTCTATTTTCTCCGGTAAGCGGGACCATGTCGGAGAGAGTCGCAATGCCAACCATATCCAGCAGCCACTTTTCCCATCCCGGAGTAAGTTGGGAAGTTTTGAGGTTGGGAAGTTGGGAAGTTTTAATACGGGAAACAAGAGCTTGAACCAATTTGAAAACAACGCCGGCAGCGCAGAGCATTTTTTCTGGATACGGACAATCAGTTTGTTTGGGATTTAGTATCGCAAACGACCTAGGAAGTTCGCTGTTTGGCATATGATGGTCAACAATAATAACTTGAATGCCAAGCTTATTGGCGCGCGCCACTGGTCCAACATCACCCATACCGCAATCAACAGTAATCAATAACTTGACGCCATCTTTGGCAAATTGCTCGACTGCCTCAAGATTAAGACCAAAACCTTCGTCATGGCGGTGTGGTATGTAATTGATGAAATTAGTAAAACCGATTTTTTTGAAGAAGTCGTGGAGGATAACGCCTGCGGGAATACCATCGGTATCATAATCACTGTAAATTACTGTTTTCTTGTTTGCATGAACGGCCGCCAAGACACTTTCCACGGCCTTATCCATATCTTTCATGGCAAAAGGGTCATGGGTGTGTGTTTCGTAACTCGGATTTAAAAATTTCTCCTCCGCTTCAGGCGACTCAACGCCACGATAAAACAGCAAGTGGTCAAGCAATGTGTCCCCTTTAATCACCTTCACGGTATACTTTTTCATTCCGCAATTTTATCATATAATAGTCGCATGGATGCGACTGATTGCATCTTCTGCAAAATCATCTCGGGAGAACTACCTTCTTCAAAAGTCTATGAGGACAATGATGTGCTGGCTTTTCTTGACATCAAACCGGTAAACCCCGGTCACACGCTTGTGATTCCCAAAAAGCATTTTGAGAATATCCACGACACGCCGGATGACATTTTCGCCAAGACAATGGTGGCCGCTAAAAAGAAGGATTCATTCTCGCTGTGGGTCGGCAAAGAATATGACGGCAACGAACGCGAAGAGGTGGGAAAGAAAATCAAGACTGCGCTTGAATAGAATATAGAATCTAGAATGTAACAGAAAGACAACAAAAAAATGCTTGAACATTCATCTGTTGCAGTGTCTTTTCGCTCATATGCGTATCTTTCTGTTCATTGTTTTCTGCCCTCTATTCTGCACACCCGCCATTCCTAGTCAAGCGCGTGCGTCTATTCCAATGTTCTGCAGAACACTGGAGTAGAAGAAACCAGCTACGAGGCAAGCCAAGTGTTTTTGATTCATGATTCTAATCGCTAAACGCTATACGCCTGCCTGCCGAAGCCGCTTCGGCAGGCAGGCTAAACGCTTCTCTTGAGCGCCTCAATCCCCGGAAGCGTTTCGTTCGCCAAAAATTCAAGCATGGCGCCGCCGCCGGTTGAAACAAAGGAGAATTCGTCCAAGATATTGAGTTTTGAAACGCAAGCCAAAGTATCGCCTCCGCCGACAATTGATTCAGCGCCACTTTTTACAATGGCTCGCGCCAAAGCTTCCGTACCTTCCGCAAAACCGTTTTCATAAGCGCCGAGCGTGCCGTTCCAAAGAATGAATTTCGCCGAGGCGAATTTCTCCGCGAGCATCGCGACTGTTTTCGGTCCAGCGTCAAAAATAGTATCGTCAGAGAGAACTGCTGTCGCCATTTTTGTCGTCTTCTTTCCGGTATTTTCCGTCACAACGTCAATCGGGAGAACTAGTTTCGGATTGTGAAGTATTTCAGCAAAACCAAAATCCGCCCCTGAATGCTTTGAGAGCCCTATTTCATAACCTTTTGTCTTAAACAAATCGTTCGCCAGAGCGCCGCCAACAAAAACCGAATCGGCCAACTTGATAAATTTTTGAACTAAGGGAAATTTAGTTTCAAATTTCGCGCCGGCCAAAACAAACACAAACGGTTTCGGCGGATTGAAGGCGCGCGACAAATGAGAAACTTCTTCGGTAAACAAAAAGCCGGCGTAACTTGGTAAAAATTTCTGGATACCGACAATGGAACCGTGCGCGCGGTGGGAAACCGAAAACGCGTCATTGATGTAAATATCGCCGAATGAAGCTAGAGTCTGCGCGAATTTAGGGTCATTCCCAATCTCGCCTGGATTACGCCGAAGATTTTCAAGAAGAAGAAACTCTCCAGGCTGGAGCGCCAAAAGGCGCTCCGGCAATTCCTTAAGTGACTGGATGAATTCTAAATTGACGAACTTTTTTAAATGCTCCGAGACCAATTTAAGCGAATCTGTTTCTTTGTTGTCAATATGACTCAAAATGACAGTCCGAGCGCCGCGGGTCTTGAGAAATTCAAGCGTCGGAAGACTCCGTCGCAAACGAAAATCATCGCGAACTCGCCCGCCGACAATCGGCAGGTTGAGATCCAGGCGGAGAAGAATGGTGCGACCGGGAGAAACCGCCTCGCTATCAATTGTTTTAAAATCAAAGCTCATCCCGTAGTGAAAATTAGCTCCGTTTGCTATGAAGCAACTTATGCCAAAGTTACATTAAATTAAGCTTTGTAATTGGAACTCATTCATTATACGTTATTTCGCTGTGGCAAACAGCGGAGCCAATTTCTACTACTGGGATTCATTGATCGTGCTAAGAAGTTTGCCGAAATTTTCCGGATCAAGACTCTCCCGACCCACCAAAAGCCCGTCAACATTGCCCTCTTTGATAATCGGCCCGGCGTTTTCAAAATTGACAGACCCGCCATAGAGAATTGGCACGGAAAGCGCCGCGTCTTTGCTAAACAAATCCGTCAAAACTTTCTTTATGAAAAGCGTTATTTCATAGACATCGGCCGGTTTCATTGCTTCTTTGAAACTTCTACCGATTGCCCAAACTGGTTCATAAGCAATCAAAATCTTCTTCAAATCACTTGACCGCGCGCCCGCAAGCGACGCCCTAATTTGATTTTTGAGAAATTCAAAATAGGCGCCGCCGGAATTTCGCTCGCGCTCGCCAACGCAAAGAATCACCCGCAGACCCGAGCGTGCGGCAGAAAAAACTTTTTTTGAAACAACCTCATCGGTTTCGCCTTGAGCGCGCCGTTCAGAATGACCAACAATCGCAAAGGAGGCGCCGAGCCCGAGAGCCATTACAGGACTAATTTGCCCCGTATAGGCTCCAATTCGTTCCCAGAAAACATCCTGAACTCCCAGGAAAAAATGTTTCCTAGAAGGTTTCTTAAACAGCGAAAGATAGGCAATCGGTGGACAAATTACAACATCAACGGTTTTGAACTGCTTAGCCCGTCGACTGACAGCTCTAAAAATCTCCTGGGCACGCGCTGCCGTTTCCGGATTCATTTTCCAATTCCCCACAATTATTTTCTTTTGTTTCATCCGTCATATTATACCCCATAAAATCTCCGAAATGAAAAAATCCTAGCCCCGCCCGCCGCGGGCGGGGCTAGGATTGATTTTTCAACCTGAAACTATTACTGTATTTCCTGCCACCTGTCAAACACATAACCGCCCGCGGGTCCGGAAGTAAAAAGCAGATTTGCCAAACCGCTTTCGTAAATAACTTGAGCGGAATTATTAACGCTTATTTTATAAGCCGTCACCTCTTTTAAATTGACGGAGTTGGAAATCTCAATCTTACCGTGGCCGGCGTAAACAAGAACCTTGCCGTTCACGGAGTTTGAGACCTCTATAGCTTCAGTGCCACCCCCCTGCTCGGCGCTTTTGTTTTGAGAGATAAGTAAAATATAGGAATTGGCGCCGGCGCCTTGGAACTCCACGCTGTTTGACGCTGTTATTTTACTGCTTGAGGTCTGGTTTGAGGGATTATCGGCGATAATAGCCACGGTTTTACCCGAGAGACTTCCGTCAACCGCCACTTTTGAAGTGTTGCTGAATTGAATATTGCCTGTTACCCAAAGCGGTCCGGTCAGGTAGAGTTTGTCGGAGCCGTTAATGTATAAATCGCAAGGAATCTTTTTGGGACCTAAAGTTACGCTACCGCTTATGTTGTAACTTCCACCGCTGCAAGTAACCGTCCCGCCCGCCACGGCGTCGTTTTCCCATTGCGTAATTTGAGCGTCGGAAATTGGCAAACTTGAAGTAGCTTGGTCGGGGCTGCCCGGGTAAAGCGCGCCGGCAACCGTTGAACCGGAGATTGAAACGTAATACGCGTCGCCGCCAACGGTTGAATTCTGTATGGAGTGAGCGTAAGCGGAACTCGTCGCGTGGACACCGTTAATAATCCCGGCGGGTCCGGCGGATACCACAGTGCCTTTAATAATATTGCTGTTGGCGCCAGTGATCGGACCGTTTGAAAAAACATTTCCGACAACAGTTGCTGTGTTATTAAGGGTCATTCCTCCAGAACCGCTTTGCATGCCGTAATAAAAAGATGTTCCGCTTCCGGCGGTAAGATGGGTTTGAATATTTCTCACAAGATTAAACGCGTTCCCCGACGAGTAAATCTGTAATCCGTCTGCCACGGCGGTGGAAGTAGCCGTCGCGACGTAACCATTGAGAGACAAAGTTGACGGAGAAACGAACTGCTTGTTGTTCTTTATGCGGTAAACAGCGTCTTCATTGACCGATTGAGAAACAAAAAGACTGGCGCGGGCGCGGGCGAAATCGTCCGCCTGTTTTACCTGGCGAAGCACTGGATTGATAACGCCGACGCCTACGGTGGTGGTGATTATCAGAAAAAACACTACTGCGATAATAAGAGCCTGCCCTCGAGTATCATAGAACATGGAACATGGAACATGGAACATTTCAATAAACGCCTTTTCTTTTCTCTTTTGTTTAATATTTGTATGTTCCATGATGTGTGTTACATGCCTCATGTTTTGGTGTTTAATACGAATCCCTCAAAACCGCCGTGTTATAAAAGTTGACGGACCGGGCGGTTGGTCCCGTGCCAGCGCTAAGAGTCATTTCAATTTTGACTGCTTGAGAAATTCCAGTATTAATCTGCCGAAATACAAGATTGCTGACGGAAACGTCAGATAATGTCAGAGGTCCCAAATCGCCACCGTCCCGCTTTACTCTAAGCGTGCCGTTTAAAATATAAAATTGAAGCTTCTGCGAACTGCTTGTGGCAGTCGTCGTGTTGATAGTGAGAACTCCTGGACTTGTTCCCAAAGTGCTCTCTGCCGTATTGACGCTCTGCGCGTTACGAATATCCCTTACCATCCTATCAAGAGCGGTAACGGCCGAACTTTGGATGTGTCGAGAAAACTTGAGATAACCGTAAGCCCGGGACATTCCAAAAAGCATATTCATCATCGCCACAAGAATAATAGCCAACAAACCGACATAGATAATCATTTCAACAAGAGAAAACCCGGTAGTGAATTTTTGATTTTTAAATTTTTCAACATTCATAGTTCTGTAGTTACATTCAGTTGTTAAAAAGATTAGTGAGATACGTTGCAACCGATCGAGTGGTAGTTGTGGCGCCGTTTTGCCATGAAACATTGACAGTCACTTTTTTCGTACCGCCGTCAATGGTACCGTTCTCGGCTATATTGTCATTGGAATCACGGTATACGTTCCTAAAAGTGACATAACGGCTGTAAACATTGTCTATCTTTGAAACTGCGGTTGTCGTAATCCAACGTCCATTGTTCCAATCCCAAAAGAGATAATAATTTGTTCCTGCCGTAAGATTGTTGATATTAGCGTTCCAACCGTAATCGCGGATGGCGGTAACGGCTTCAACCCCTTCTTCCAAAAGGTAAGTGGCTTGAATAGTGCCGAGAGTGTTCATCCCCACACGAACAAAAACATTGTAAGCAGTCAGAAGTCCGGTAAGGGCCAAAAGAAAAATGGCGATGCCGACAATCACCTCGACAAGACCGAAGCCTTGTTGAAACGGAGTGTGGAACATGGAAAATGGAATATTTTCGGACTGGGACAGCCATGCGCTTCGCGCGCGGTTGTCTTCTCCCCGTTTTATATCCCATGTTGCATGTTCCGTGTTTTGTGTTTTGTGTTCCATGTTCTTTGCTCTAATTTGATTGCGCCAAACCAGTGGCAAATATGGTTATAGTTTTCTGCCGGGTAGAACTTGCGACAAGCGCGAGCGTTACCGTGCCGCTTTGGTCTGTTTCGCCAGTCAAACGTTTAAAAACCACATCACTTCCCCCGCCGACGAGAGTGATTGCTGAAATTTGAACAAGCGGGTTCATCGGTTCAACGGTATTTGAATTACTTGACGCGGAATAAATGGGGCCGACAAATAATACCGTTTTGGCAGTTTCAAAGTGGACGCCGTAAACCGAAGATGCTTTTGAAGAAAGAGTTTGGTTTCGAGCTTGCTCAAGAAGAGAAAGCGCCAAAGCGGTTTCTTTATCGAGCATTTTGAGTCCAGTCGCGCTCGAAAAAGCTCCCGTAACCAAAAGCGTCACAATACCCGCGATTGCCAGCGTGATTAGGATTTCAATTAACGTAAAACCTCTCATATAGATTTAAGATTAAAATTGTAAGATTAAGAATAAAGTTCTCGTATTACTTAAATCTTTAATCTAACGACTTTCAACTAAACATTATTCAAAACTGAATACATGGGCGTTATCATGGCAACCGCGAAGAAACCGACGACGACGCCGATAAAAACCATCAAAAACGGTTCTATGACGGTAGACATATTTTTGGTCTTTTGCGCCACCTCGTTCTCGTAAAAACTGCCGACTTCCGCCAACATCTCGGAAATTTTTCCCGTTTCCTCTCCAACGGCTAGCATTTCGGAAAGGAAAACGGGATATAGGTCTTCCCGCTCCATAAACGCTCCCGATATAACCAAACCTTTTTCTATGCTTTTTTGCGCTTTCCGCACAATTTCTTTGTAGTATGAATTTTGAAGCACATCTCCGGTAATGGCAAGCGCGCTGGTAACCGTAACGCCAGCCGACAGAAGCGATGAAAGAGTCCTGGCGGTGCGGGCGGTGTTTGTCTCCTTTACGATAGTTGAAATAATCGGGGTGTGCAGAAGGGTAAAATCAAAAAACCGCCGACCAAGTTTGGTTTTGATAAACAGATACGTAAAAACCGCGCAAATCCCAATGATACCGATACCGACAAACGTATGATTGCGAAGAAAATCACTCATGGCAATAACGATTTTGGTTGAAACTGGCAACTCGCTGTGAAGCTCTTTGAAGGTGGCGGTGAGAGTCGGCACGACATATACCAATAAAAGTCCGCCAATGACAATCATCACCGAGAGAATTATTGACGGGTAAACCATGGCTCCGCGAACCTTGCGTTCAAGGTCATACAAAGCATCCATCTGAAACGCGACAATTTTAAGCGAACCGGACAAACCGCCGCTTTCCTCCCCGACCTTTACCATTGACACAAAAAGGGAAGAAAAGGTACCGGGGAAATCCGCCAAACTCTGGCTCAAAGTCTTGCCTTTTTTAATATTATCATTTAGGTTTAAAAACAATTCTTTTAGTTTTTTCTTTTTGCTCTGCCGCTCAAGAACGGACAGCGCTCGGGAAAGCGGCAAACCCGCCTCTAGCATGGAACCGAGACTTCTGGCAAAAACTATTTTGTCGTGCATCGTAATTCTGCCGAAAAACTTAAAATAGTTCATGATGCGCCAAGATTTCCCTGCCGCTATTTCGGAAGTAGACAGAACAACATCGCCTTCTTTCCTGAGGTCTTTGTAAAGAGTGAATTTATCGGTGGCTTCACGCTCCCCCTCATAAATTTCACCGGTAGATTTTTGAGCTTTGTATTTAAACTTCATACTCGACACAAATTACGAATAAGCGCGAATAACACAAATGACGCGAATAAGAACAAGTTGGGGTTTTATTAGTGTTATTCGTTTTCATTCGTGGATTTGGGTGTCGTGTTTATTCCGATACAACCCTAAACACCTCTTCAATCGTCGTAATGCCTTGCACTGCTTTGAAAATCCCATCTTCAAGCATGGTAAGCATTCCTTCTTTTCTTGACTGAATTTCTATCTCGCTCCCCGGCGCTCCCCGCAAGATAAGCTCTTTTATGGCAGCTGAAACTTTCAAGGTCTCGTGAATGCCAATCCGACTGCTGTAGCCGTCCTTGGATTCGCTTGAAGGTTTCGCCTTGTAAAAAGGAATTTTTTCCCACACGGCGTCTTTGGCGATAATTTTTTCTTCTTTCAAAGTAACGAGTACCTTGTTTAAGTCAACCGACTTCCCGAGAGTTGAGAGCGCGGCTTTGTTTAAAAAATATTTTTCTTTGGTTTGGCAAAGCTTTCGGACAAGCCTTTGAGCGATGATGACATTAACCGTAGATACGATAAGAAACGGCTCTACCTTCATGTCAATAAGGCGAGGGATTGCTCCGGAAGCGGAATTGGTATGAAGAGTTGAGAGTACGAGATGTCCGGTAAGCGCGGCATTGATCGCAAGCGAGGCGGTTTCGTTGTCGCGGATTTCACCAACCATGACTATGTCCGGGTCTTGCCGAACAAGGGCGCGCAGACCGGAACCGAAGTTGAAACCGATTTCCGGTTTGACTTGAGTTTGATTGACCCGAGGCATCTGATATTCAACCGGGTCTTCAATCGTTGAAATGTTAACATCCGGCGTGTTTAAAATATCAAGAATGGTATAGAGGGTCGTGGTTTTGCCGCAACCGGTGGGACCAGTTGTCAAAATCATGCCAGTTTTAAGCTTCATGCCGGCATGGATTTTTTCAAGCGAGTCGCCGTGAAAACCGAGTCCTTCAAGCGTGAATCCGGAAGCGTTTTCCCGCAAGAGCCTCATCACCGTTTTTTCGCCAAAGTAGGTCGGCAAAACTGAAACGCGAAACGACACTTTTTCATTGCTCATTTCAACCTTGAATCGACCGTCTTGAGGAAGACGTTTCTCGTCAAGTTTTAAATTTGAAAGCACCTTGATTCGAGCAGTAATGCTGTCACCGGCATTTTTGGGCAATGTCATGGTGTCGTGAAGAATACCGTCAATCCGATATCGAACTAGCACTTGGGTCTCCATCGGTTCAATGTGAATGTCCGATGCGTTTTGGAGAATGGCGTGCTTCAATAGAGTGTCTATAATCTGCACCACGGGAAGATCCTCGGCCATTTTTTTTAAATCTTTGATGTTTGAATCCGACCCGCCAGATATATCCGGAATACTCTTAAGCGTCGCTGATTCTCTCTGAATAATATCCCCGAACTCCGCCTTGAGGCTCTTTTGGTACTGGAGAAGCGCGCTTTTTATTGATTGAACGTCAGTCAGGCGCGGCAAGATTTTTAAATGAACTTTTTTCTTAATGAAATCAATGGCCGCCAAGTCATCGGTATCAAGCATTGCCACCTCAAGCGAATCATTATCTTTTTTGAACGCCACAATGTTGTGGCTACGAGCAATGGGCTCTGGAATTAGCAAAAGCACTTCAAAATCAAGTTTTTGTGATTTTAGGTCAACAAAAGGAATGCCTAGAATGTAAGCCTGAACCTTGCGCAAATCATCATCGGTAATCTTGCCTTTGCTGACAAGAATACTGCCAACGCTCTGATTTTTCTCGTCAGCCTCTTTCTCGGTTTCTTCAAAATCAGCCTTGGAAACAAGGTTGGAATCTTGAATAAATTCTCTAAGTTGTTTCTCTTTGATGAACATGCTGTTGGTAAACATTATACCAGAAAAGAGTCTGGTTTTCTCCACAGAAACGCGCAAACGCCCCTCACTTCAAAAAGCGGTAACGGTAAAAAGAAATAAAAAATCAGTTACTGTTTCTCTTAAGCGCGCGGACAAACCGCTCAACATTTCTAATGAGTAAGGGTCGCGGGGAAACCTTTACGACATCAATGATGGCGCTGCCGACCACGGCAATATCGGCGTGAGGAGCAAGTTTCTCAATGTGTTCGCGATTGGAAACGCCGAAACCGACCGCGAGCGGAATTTTAAAAACTTTCCGAACTTTTTTTAAGTAAGAAATCAGGTCGGACGAGAACTCTTTTTTCGCCCCCGTAATTCCCTGTCTAGCGGAGCAATAGACAAAACCCTCCGCCACAGCGGCATTTTTTTTAAGCCGAACGGGAGTTGAAACTGGAGCTACCACTCGGATAGCGTATAAATTGTTTGCTTTCGCGCTCGCTGAAAACTTTTCACCCTCTTCTTCCTCAAGCGGCACATCGGGAACAATGAGCCCGGAAACACCGGCGCGAGCCGCGTCTCGGCAAAACTTCCGAACGCCGTATCTAAAAACCGTATTGTAATAAGCCATAAATAAAAGGGGTGCGGAAACTTTTCGGCTAAGAACGGCGGCAATCGTAAAAGCGTCGCGTACTCGCGTTCCTCTCTCCAATGATTTTTCACAGGCCATCATAATTGTCGGCCCGTCAGCCAACGGGTCGGAAAATGGAATCTGTAACTCTATAAAATCGGCTCCGGCGGCCGCCATTACCTGAACAAGTTTAGAGGTCGCTCGAAAAGAGGGATATCCGACCACGACATGGGTCATAAGGCCAATACAGTTGCGCTTTTTAATTTCCGCCAGTTTTAAATCTATAAGATTCATGTAATCATTGGACTTGAGACCGCAAAAAATTTTCGAAACCCTCATCATTAAGAGCTTTCGTAACAATGAACAAGTCTTTGTCGCCCCGACCGGACAAATTGACGACAATGACTTTACTTTTTGGAAGTGTTGGAGCAAGTTTGATGGCATAGGCGACGGCATGAAGCGATTCAAGCGCCCCGACGATACCTTCCGTCTTCGCCAGTAGTTGAAAAACCGCCAACACCTCCTTGTCGGTAGCGGAATAAAAATCAACTCGTCCTCTTTGTTTGAGATCGGCAAGCTCTGGACCGATACCCGCATAATCAAGCCCCGCCGAAATGCTGTGCGTTTTTTGAATCTGTCCGTCCTTATCCTGCAGAAAAAAAGATTTGTACCCTTCAACCACGCCAACCGAACCGCCGTTAAATCTTGACGCGTGTTCGCCTATCTTTTTACCTCGTCCTCCCGCTTCAACGCCAATGAGCTTGACGGATTTTTCCGATACAAATTCACTGAAAATTCCCATGGCGTTACTGCCACCACCAACGCACGCAATAACATAATCCGGAAGTTTACCCTCCGCTTCTTTAAGCTGCGCTCGCGTTTCCCGTCCCACCACTGATTGAAAATCGCGAGTCATCGTGGGATATGGATGCGGTCCGACGACCGAACCTAAAAGATAATGCGTTATTTTAACATTTTCAATCCAATTTTTAAGCGCGGCGTTCACCGCGTCTTTAAGAGTCTTTGAACCGAACTCCACCGGTACGACAGTCGCGCCGAGCTGTTCCATTAAAAATACATTGGGTCGCTGGCGAGCCACATCAACCGCACCCATAAAAACTTTGCAGGAAAAGCCAAATTTCGCCGCCACTGTCGCCGTAGCCACACCATGCTGACCTGCTCCAGTCTCAGCGATAAGCGCTTTTTTCCCCATCCGCTTGGCGAGAAGCGCCTGACCGATACAATGAGTAATTTTATGCGCTCCGGTAATATTAAGCCCTTCGTTTTTAAGGTAAATTTTCGCGCCACCAAGTTTCTCCGTCAAATTTTTCGCGAAAGTAAGCGGCGTCGGCCTGCCAGAAAAAGTTTTGAGATAGTATTCAAATTCTTTTTTGAATTTCGGGTCCTTTCTTGCTTCCTCGTATGCCTCCTCCAATTCTAGAAGCGCTGGAATAAGCGTCTCGGGAACATAGCGTCCGCCGAATTCTCCGAAATAGCCGTCTGAACTTTTTATTTTTAATTTCATGTTTTATGTTAAAAAAATGGCTCCCCCGCAAAACAACTTTGCGTTTTGCGGGGAAACGCCAAAAGAACAAGTTTGTCACAACACCACTCTCCCACAACTGTCACAGTATTCCAAGATTGTCAGGATCATCTCGTCAAACGGACCGGGTTTATCCTCCGTTGTTGAGGAGAAAACTCTGCAATACGGACATTGGAATAAACATCGGGAGCAGAAAGGGCATACTATTTGAGACTTGCCACTGGCTCCCACATGCACCTTCGCGTTTTCACCGCGAACTTCTTTTGAGCGGCACTTACAATACGAACTTACGGTAAACACTCGTTCTTGGTATAGCGGTTCCACCGTACCGGCCCACGGCTGACGATAGTTCACTCTCCGCTTTGCTTCAACATGAGCGTCCGTAAACTCAAGCCCGCATTGGACGCACTTACTCAAACTGGTGCGACAACTGCATTTCGGGCAAAGATATACCGGCAATGTGCTGTTATTCATGAGTCAGTTCCTTTCTTAATAAAATGGTTGCAAACAAAAATCCCGCCCCCATTACGCAACGAAAAAGTTGCGCAATAAGGGCGGGATTCTAATCCGCGGTGCCACCTTATCCAATCACGGAACATGGACCATAAAATGGGACACTCCGAGATTCTCATCAGCTCATGCTCCTTGCGGAAGATACTGATTATCCCAAGGTTACGGAGGATACCGGGCCTGCACTTGCGCACAGACCAATCCGCCAGACTTTTGCCTAGCCATCTAGCCCCAACCCCTTTTATCCGCGTCAATCCGCTTTTTTATCAACGTTTATCTGCGCATCTAAGGGAACTAGATATGGATGTTGTTATTTTCAATCTACCGTAGATACTAGCAGACCATCAAATTTTGTCAACGCGCCTAAACTTAGGTCAGTTGTTGCCAAAAAAGTAAGTTTATATTGACAACAGACAGTTTTACTGTAATTTGTAATCAGACACACAAAATGTTTTACTGAACCTTGAAAGGACCTTAACAATATGATCATTTCAATCACCGGACCGTCGGGAGCAGGGAAAAATTACTTGAAGTTAGCCCTGCTTGACAGGTTTCCATTCATTCGGGAACTCTGCTGGACCACCACGCGGCTATGAAAACCTGTGGATAAGCGGCACAGACTAATAAATGCCGCCGCATTTTGAACATTTTGTATTACGAAAAATATCCCGCGCGAGA
>Ga0075971_126_pt1 | contig 13163 bp, 4 predicted proteins | sample RifGroA2_FD_67997 | JGI IMG/M metagenome (GOLD analysis project Ga0075971, IMG submission 67997) | Parcubacteria (Magasanikbacteria) bacterium GW2011_GWA2_46_17
CAAAGTAAGGATCACCGGCCGCGATTCGTTCGGCAATGAAGTCAAGTCCGATTACAAAGAATTCCTCACTTTGGCCGATACGGAAGCGCCGAAGATTACAAGCGTTAAAACAGAAAGCTCCATTCCTTCGGCCGGAGAAGATCAGGTGCAGGTGCTGGTATCGTGGACGACAGACGAGCCGGCGACATCACTTGTGGAATATCGCCAGGGCGTGGCCATAGGCAAAAATTATCCGTCAAAATCCCGTCTTGATACAAATCTCACCACTTCGCATTTGGTGGTGCTGGGCGGATTTAAGACATCGGACATTTATCATTTCCGCGCGGTGTCCAAAGACCGGGCCGGCAATGAAGGCGCTTCGGCCGATTACACCATCCTCACTCCGCAGAAAAAAGAATCTTTACTTCAAATCATTCTGAAGAATTTGGAAGAGAGCTTTGGATTTTTGAGGAAATTGGGGAAGTAGAGTTGAGTTGAAAGTTTGCGCCAGAGGCGCATCCGCCTTGGGCGGAAAAGTTGAGGTTGAAAAGTGTATAAGGATTGATTTTTGTGGTATAATATCCACGAGATAATAAATCGTTATAAGTTAAAAGGTGTGGCGGCTCGTATCGTTTTTAAGACTGATTTTTTCCATGCTTTCTTCAAAAAAACTCAAACCATATATTTTCTCGGGAGGGATTTTTCTTTTCCTCGCTATTGTCATAGTCATTGTCAATGCCTCAACTCCCGCCCTCGCCCTTGATGTCCCCACCGTCTCCAATCTCTCCACCCGTTCTTTGCCTGATACGGCAGCAAGCATCATTAATGCTTTTGTCGGCTTAGTCGGCGTCATCGCTTTGGGAATATTCGTTTACGGCGGCTATGTCTGGATGACTTCCGGAGGTATTCCCCAAAGAATCGCTTTGGCCAAAAGAATCCTTTTATCCGCCGTAATCGGATTCATCATCATCCTCACTTCCTGGGCGATTGTTAATTTTATTATTGAAGGAGCGACCGGAGACGAAGGAGGTCCTGGCGGCGCCTGTACCGAGGGATCTGTATCGGGTTGTTATGATTGCGTCGGAGGTTCTTGGGTCTATGATAACACCAATGTTAGTTGCGGTTTTGGCGACCTTTTTACAGTTAAGTGGGTTGATCCTAAAAACGGGGACGCCAATATTCCTCTGTGCCGCATTATCCAAGCCGGGTTTTCCAAAAATGTCAATACCGCGACAGTGACTTCCGCCAATGTTACCATTCAAATGAGTTGCGCAAACGATAATTCCCAGTGCCTTAATGTTTTAGGAGGAAATAATTTAGGCACCTGCTCGGTCGCCGGCAATACCAGGTGTTCCGGCAACATCGCGGCTTTGCTCGGCGTCCAATGGAATTATTTTGACGCTTTAAGCGACATTGATTCTCTTCCGGACGCTTTTGAATTTATCCCGCCGGCCGAGTGGGAAAAGAATCGCACCTATCGGATCGAGATGACAACCGCCGTTGCCAGCCTTTCCGGCACGGCTTTGTCCGGAACATTCGTTTCCACTTTTTCCACCGGCTCCACAACGGATAATACCGCTCCTCAGGTGGCAAGCATAGTTCCGGACGGGAGCGCCGTTCCGGTTTGCCGGATGAAACCGATTTCCGCGGTATTTAACGAACCAATGCGCGCTTCCAGTTTGAAAGACGCGGCCACTCTTTCGGTCGCTGATCCGGATTACGCTTCGCTTGAAATTTCCAAAGCGGACGGCTCAATCTCGCCGGATGGTCTTTCTTTTTCTTCTTTTATTCCGGATCCATTGTCAGTCATTTATTCGCCCAATAAACCATATGACAAAAACACGGCGTATTATCCGATTCTTCGGGCGGGAGAAGATACTGACGGAAATAAAAAGATTGAAGGAGCGGAAGATAAAAACGGAAATGGCCAACCCGACGGAATCCAAGACGCCTGCTTGAATTTTTTGGATCAGACTTCCGGCGATGGTCTTTTCGGTTCGCCCTTCGGAGATTATGGCGATTCTCCGGTTGACGCTGATGATTCTCCGGTAGACTATTCTTTCACCACCGAAGATTCGGACGATCTTCAATGCGATCCGGAGATATTAAACATTGTTCCAATACCCGCCTATTACGATGCGCCTACTGAGATTATTACCCTAACGGGAAAAAACTTCGGCAATACGGGCGAAGTGAAACTCAAAGACAGCATCTCGGTTAACTTTGCCAATAATTTGTGTTTGAATAACGCAAGTGTACCCCCTAATACTGATACTGGAAAAACTTGTTTGGCCGCTTGGAACGACGCAAGCATCACTCTCATCGCCCCGGCTCGCACCCAAGCAAGTGGAACTCTGGACGGAACGATAGACGGCCCCGTTCAAGTCAATCTGGGAGGAATTGGAGTCTGTGATCTGGGCGGAACAAATAAATGTTTAAACGGAATCAATTCGGGGAATGTTTGTACTTCAAACAACGATTGTCCGGCGGGACTGTCCAATATTATGTCCGTTGACATCGCTTCGCCGCATTGAAGGAATTGTGCGTTTTATCAATATTGCCGATCGCGCCCAACGGGCAGTCGCCAATTTCCCTTGCGGAAAATTCGGTTGGACCAATACGCAAATCATCATAGAACTGCCAGTTGACGCGCCTTTTAATGCCACTGATGTTTTAGAAATTCAAATTGAAAGGACTGACGGCCGGCATAGCAATTTCGGGAAATTTACGGTCAACAGCGATCCTCTGGGGCCGGGGATTTGCGCAATTTCTGAATCATGCGGAGAATCCGGGACATTATTCAATGTCGCCGGCAAAAGATTCGGGACAGCTGGCGGAAATATCGTGTTTCGCAATACCAGCACTGCCGTGGAAACATTGGCGGCAAAGAGTCCGCCGGACTGGAGCGATGAGTCGATTCAAAATGTCGCCGTTCCCGCCGGTCTTCCCGATGCCTCATATTCCATAGCGGCGCGAATAGCCGGGCCTCCAATCTCTAATTCCAACAGCTTGCCGTTTAATAAACCCTGTCCCGGCCTGCCTTGCGATCTTGATACAACCATGTTGGGATGCCAAGAAGATGTTGATGTCTGCCCCGCGCTTGGCCCGACCTATTCCTGTAACACCACAACATGTCGGTGCGTCAATAATCCTTTGCCAAAAGTGATTGAGCAAAATTCTTGTACCATAGGCACGCAAAGCCCGTCGCCGTATCGGGATCAAACTGACGCTTGTCTGAATGCCATAATCGGAGCGCGGTTTAATAAAGACATGGACGATGCGACATTGATAAAAACAAATATGCGATTTGAAAATTGCGGATCTGATAGCGCCTGTTCAACGCCGGTAAATATAGATATCAGTCCGCCGGTATGGTTGTTTGACTTCATTGTTTGGGGAGGCAACGGCGAGGAAGGAATCGTGCTCCAATCACCCGCTCCCCTAAATGCCGACACCTATTATCGCGTCATTTTAAGAGCCAATATGGCGGCAGGAGGATATGGTCTGGACGGTAATGGCAACGGAGTGCCGAACGGTTCGCCGGTTGACGACTACTCCTGGATTTTTAAGACGAGCAGTGATTCGTGCGAGGTGAATAGCATTTCAACATCGCCGGTGAATATGTCGGTCGCGGTCTTAAGTTCAAAACCGATAAACGCCATACCGCAAGCGGAGAATTGCAATACTTTAAACGCGGCAAATTACAACTGGAATTGGACTCAAGCGGACGCAACTATTGCAACCGTGACCAATATTGATTCAGATTCCAATACTCGCGTAGATCCAAAGCAAACGGTCGCGGGCGTTAAAGCTGGAACAACAACGGTCAGCGCCAATATTACCACCGAACCGACCATTCCCGCCGGGACAAGCAATATTACGGTCACCAATAAATTGTCTTGCTCGGATGCCGGTCTCACCGCCGTGTGGAAATTTGACGAACAAAGCGGGAGCGTGGCGCTGGATTCCGGCTCAAGCGGCGCCAATGACGGGGCATTAGTAAATAATCCGACACGACTTTCGTCTGGTTGCCGATTCGGGAAGTGTTTGAGTTTTGACGGGATGGCTGATTATGTGAATGTTGGCAATCCGGCGTCTCTTTCTTTTGATAACAAATCGTTCAGCGCGGAAGCGTGGGTAAAGATAAATGCGCTTACTGATGATGCGGTTGATGAAGGAATTATCGCGGATTATGGAATGGGAGGCGGCCGATGGATGTTGAATAAGAATCGGAGACCTAACGGAGTGTTTAGATTTTTTCTTGATCCGAACGGTGTCTGGATGGATAATGATGAAAGAATTGCCGTAGGATCAACTATTCCCGCGACAGGCAAGTGGTACCATGTAGCCGGTGTATATAACCACTCAACAGGCGATGTGAAATTATATGTGAACGGCTCTCTTGAGAATACCGCATCGGGCGCTCCTATCAGTATTGGCGCTGTAAATAATATCACTATCGGTGATTGGTTTGATCTTGATGGAGATCGTATAGGCAACGGCGCCGCTCCTATCAATGGTCTCATCGACGAAGTCCGCGTATGGAATAAGGCCTTGGATATTTCCGAAATCAAATCAATTTACAATCAGGCCTGTATGGTTTTGGATAAAATTTCCTGCTCCGATCCCAATCTCGCCGCTGTGTGGAAATTGGACGAAAATTCCGGCATTATCGCCAATGACAGCACGGCGAACAATAATGACGGGCAATTGAAATTTAGTCCAACTTGGAAATCCGGCGCAGATTGCAAATTTATCACGGGAAGCTGTTTGAGTTTTGATGGAAATAATAATTACATTGATATTCCAGACGACCCGATTTTCAATTTCGGCGACGGGGCAACCGATGATCCTTTTACTTTTGAAGCGTGGGTAAAGCGCAGCACGACAAATTCAATGGATGTTATTTTTTCAAAATATTATACATTTAATGCCACTGATCGTTCACAATACTGGTTTCGAATTAACACTGACGACACTTTAGATATTTACCTTGTCAGCGCGGGTGATAATAGAATCGGGACTAAGACAAACGACCCGCTTTTAAATGACACTAATTGGCACCATGTTGCGGCGACTTATGACGGGAATGAAAATGCCAATGGTTTGAAAATCTATGTGGACGGCGTAGCAGCACCGAGCACGCCGAACACCACAATTGGAGGTCCTCCTGGCGTATATGTTGCGATGAGCGAGACAGCCGCAAGTTTCCAAATCGGCCGTTATACGGACAGTGCTAATAACGGAGAAAACTTTTCCGGCTCCATTGACGAACCCCGCATTTGGAATAAAGCTCTGACGCAGGAAGAGATTGTATCGGCAATGAATCAATCTTGTTTAGCGGGGAGTGCCGGGAAAGCGGTTATTTCTTGCATAAATGATGTGGCAGGTCTTTGGAATTTTGACGAAGGAAATGGAACGCTCGCGGCGGACGGATCGCGCAACCGCAATAATGGCACATTGATGAGCGGACCTGTTTGGAATATGACCGGCTGCCAATTCGGGAATTGTTTGAATTTTGACGGAGCGAATGACTATGTGAAATTGCCGGATATTTTTCTAAGCACGCCAAAGGCTATGACAGTAGAAGGATGGTTCAAGACTACCACAATAGCGCAATCAATGCTCTTCAGCATTAATAGTTACAGTATGTATATAAACAGAGGCGGCCAACCGGACGGTTCGTTGCTGCCATTTTTTGATAATAATTCCACCGGAGATCCTGGCTGGGGAGATTATAATGATGGGAATTGGCATTATTTCGCGGCTACGACCGATGGATCTACGACTTCATTATATGTTAATGGAGAATTTATTAATAGCCGGCCGGAAAATATTAGCCAGAGGCTGGACGGAGCGGCTGTTGGAGCGATATATGATGCATCAGCAAATTGGTATAATGGTTCAATTGATGAATTGCGCGTTTGGAATCGCGTTTTGTCTGCGGCAGAAATTAAATCCAATTACCAAAAATCAATGACCGCCTGCGCGGAAGCGACACTAATGTGTTCGGATCCGCAATTGACCGCGGTGTGGAAAATGGACGAGGGGATCGGCATCATCGCCGGCGACAGCACGAAAAATAATTTGGACGGCGCTTTGAAGAATGGTTTAAATAACACCGGCTGGAAATCCGGCGCCGATTGCAAATTTACGAACGGAAAATGTTTGGAGTTTGACGGGGTGGATGACATCGTAGAAGTTGACGACAATGTTAGTTTGGATATTGCGAGTGTATTTACTCTCTCCGCGTGGGTATATGTAAATGGAGATACGGGCGACCATCAAGTAATAGCGGGAAAATGGTATGACGGTGAATCGATCGCACATTCGTATTACTTAGAACTTACCCCCGAATTACATCCGGAAATTGGGGTTAATTCAGCGGGTTGCATTAGTCCGAATGCTATCAGCGCGAATGAATGGCATTTTGTCGCAGGCACCAATGACGGAGCTACTCAAAAAATATATGTAGATGGCGTTCTAAAAAATTCATGTAATAATGGAGGAAGTCCGAATAACACTAGTGCGCCATTGACAATCGGTAGATGGACCAAAAGTGATGATAAGAATCCTTTTAAAGGGCGCATTGATGAAGTAATGCTTTGGAACAAAGCCCTTACTGATAATCAAATTCAAAGTATTTATAACAGCGGCAACGGCCAGCAATGTCTTGCTCCGCAAAAAGGATCGGCTTGCGATTTGGATTTGACGGCCCCTATGTGCCAGCCCAATGTCGGTCTTTGCGAAGGCGGAGACCCGGATTTGCGCTGCAGTATAAAATCCTGCACTTGCCAAGATAGATTTATCGTAGATCCCGCGCCTCCAAATCCGAGTTATACGGCCGATTCCTCCGGTGGCACGGCCTGCCGCAATACGGCTATTTCTGTTAATTTTAATGAAAATATTGACGCGTCTACGATTAAGACCTCCACAACAACAGTTAAGGCTATAAATCCGCCGATTTTGTCGGAAAGTTTTGACGCATTGCCGGCTTGGACAGAAGTGAGCTCGCTTTATTCGCCGCATTGGCCGGTGGTGAATTCCGGCGCTTCAACATGGAGTATAAATACGGGCTTTATCATTGAAGCCAGTAGTGGCACGCGTTTGGATTTGTCTGGGGTTTCAAAGATGATAAAAATTATTATCAATTACTGTGGGAGGATCCAAGCGACGCTTACGCAAGCGGAATTACCAGCGGTGGCATATTTTACCCGATGCCGACTCGCCTCCGTTTGCAAAAAATGTCAAATGGAATAATGACCGATCTTGCGATTAAAGATCCTTTTGTCGCGGCAGTAAAACAAGCCGTCGCCTTTACTATTGAAGTTAACGGCACAAACATCGTCGTGAGCGCCGATGGAAAATCTTTGATTTCATATAATAATTCGCAAGCGCCCGCAATTCTGCCGGTTAAAGTAGGTTTTTATTCTTATGACAGCGACGGCGGAGTATTTTACGATAATTTGGTCGTCACCGAATACGCGGCGACTGTCACTCCGGGCACCGTGGAGCTTTACGCTTTTCAGCCGGCCACGGGCGATCTCATAGCTGATGGCGATATGGAGAGAGCTGATACGGATGTTTGGAAAACCTATGGTACGCCGGCGGTATTGGAAAAAACAACCAGCTCAAAGCATGGCGGATCAAAATCGCTGCGGGTGACAACTGATGATGGCGTGAATAGAGAAGGTGTATATACTTTCGCCGGCGTTGTCAATGGGGGAGATAAAGTCCGCGTGCGAACATGGTGCAATGTACCGGGAGGATCAATGAATATTTGGGTGACTAATAATATCGCAAAGCCATGGGTTGATGTTAATACCGTGACGGAAGTTTCGGATCCTTGCAGCGGTTCCGAATGGAAAGAACTTGCCCTTGATTGGTGGTCAACATTTAATGGCGGTCTTTATGTAGCGTTTATTTCAACGCCGGACGATTCAAATGAATTTTATGTAGACGATGTTTCCGTGACTATTGAACGCAATCTGCCCGTGGATATTTCCGCCCGCGTAAGCGGCAGCCAACTGACAATTTCCCCAAAACAATTTTTGGATGCGAATAGAAATTACACGGTTAACTTAGCCGGAGATCATTTGGTTTCTTTATGGAATTTTGATGAAAGTTCGGGAGCGACAGTAAAAGATGGTCGCGGTTCAAACAACGGCACTTTGGTTGGCCCGCCATTATGGAAATCAGGCGTGGATTGCAAATTCGGGAGTTGTTTGGAATTTGACGGGACTAATGATTATATAGAAATTGCCGGAAGTGCCGGATTAAATTATCAAGATTCAAATGCTTTCACTGTTCAATCGTGGATAAAATGGAATGGACCAAAAGGCGGAGTACTGCGCCAATACATTTGGGATTCCGGGCATGCGGCCGAGCCGGGGTATATTATTATTCTTGATGAGGCGGGTAACGCTAGAGGCACAGGTATAAAAGCGTCAAACGAAACAGAGACTGCCCGTACTAAAGAATTACCGCTTCCTCCGGTAGGAGTGTGGACGCATGTTGCGGGAGTATTTGATAAAGTTAACGGTAAAATAAAAATCTACATCAACGGAATTTTTCAAGATTCTCGCGATTGGTCGCCATCCGCAAATGTTTTGACAACACCCCCAAAGATTATCGGGGACTATAGCGGCGAACTTGGAACCTCGAATTATAATTTTAACGGCATAATTGACGATACCCGCGTATGGGCTCGCGCATTGACTAATAAAGAAATCGCCGATGTGGCGGCAGGCGGAGCGCCAAAGCCGGGCAATGGCAATGTTATTTTCTCCACCAACGGCAATCCTTTGGAAAACGATTATGTTTGGAACGGCCTGACCACTGGTACGGAAATTTGCAAAATCGGCAAAGCGGAGATACGGTTCGTAAAAGATTCAGATCCTGATCCAGCTATCGTTATGCCTGTAATCTACGGCGGAAATGATGTGTTTACTTGCGCGGGCGATTCATGTTTAGACGATATTCAACCAGCAGGGCCGCCGGGAAATCAACATGAAGCATTTGCTGATATTTACGCAGTTAATGGCGGGCTTTTAGGCGGACCGATACAATATGAATGGACGCCAAGCGTGGATGCCCCGTTTACATTAAACGCCACTGATTTTCCGGTTATAGAAATAACTGACAAACCGACAAACGGCCAAGGATCTCTAACGGTTCAAGCAGATCAATTAGACGGCGGCAGTGCGATTATCGGAACAGCAAAAGCTAGCGCCAATATCAATGTCCAGCTTTGCGAAAATCCGTGGATAGGGGATCAAGTGTCTGTGCCGTGGACAGAAAATACGACTAATTTCAGCATCTGGTATTGCCGCGACAGCGGAAATATGCAGGACCCAACCGATGATTTGCCTGATTTGACTGTGCAAGAAGTGACAATGAGCCCCGGCTCTCCCAAACCATTGAAAGAATATTTTTATTATGACGCGGTAAATACCAATGACGCGATCGGTATTCGCGTGTATGCTAACCCTGGCCGTTTGCCGCTCTCCGATTGGTTGGACCAAAACGCCAATATCAGCGGCGGGCAAAGCGGGACATTTAATGGCTGGCAATCCGTCAAAGCCGGACGATCTCTCTATGTGTCCGCGGCCAATGATGTCGGCTCCGGCATTTATATGAATGTTTATCTGATTTCTTACAGCGATAAAGCCAGCAGCACTCTGATAGGAATTTACAATCAAATGATCAGTAATTGGAAATTTATGGTTAACGGCGTTTCGGATCAAGATATTGCCAAGCTCCAGCGCGACTTAAAGCGAATCGCGGATTTAAAAACCATTGCTTCGTCATTGGATAATTACAAAACAGCAAACGGAACATATCCCAAATTGGACGCCGGAACATATTTGCCAGGAATGTCCACTTCGGTCTGGCCCTCCTGGCAAGCCTCGTTCGGCAATGCGCTTCAGACATCAATTCCCAAAGATCCGATCAATAGTTTGGGTAATTTAATCGGTTATTGGAAGTTTGATGAAGGAACCGGAATCGCGGCCAATGATAGTTCGGTAAAGGGAAATACCGGACGGCTCGTCAATAATCCTATATGGAAGTCAGGCGCGGATTGCAAGGTTGGAGGTTGTTTAGAATTTATCGCAACAAGCAATGATAATGGTACTTATCCAAATACGCCCAATCCCTATGTCATTATAAATCCAATCTCCGATTTTTCCACCACGGAAGTCACTACTGCTTATTGGACCAAAACATCGGATAGCGGTGATGGCATCATCTCCTATGCTTCGTCAGTAGCTTCTAATGATTGGCTGACTTATGATAGCAGCAACCTTGCGCCGCATAGAGATGGTGGCATAGCTACGAATGTGTCAGTAAATGACAATGATTGGCATTTTGTAGCCGTCACCTGGAAAAGCAGCAACGGAGAATTAAAGGTTTATAAAGATGGAATTCTTGCGAGTACTAAAACTCTTTCTACCGGCACAACGATAACTCCAGGCGGATCTATGGTGATAGGGCAGGATCAAGATTTCGTTGGAGGTGGTTTCGAATCGTCTCAATCGTATTCTGGTATAATTGATGAAGTCCAAATTTACAATCGCGCTCTGTCCGGCGCTGAAATCGCCCTTCTGGCCGCGAACGGCAACGCAGATGCCACGGGCTGGAATCAAGACACGAATTCTTTCCGTTGCGACGCCGGAACAGACTTTGACTCGCATATTTATCAGTATAAATATAACAACGCAAGTTCGTACAATCTTTTCGCGGCAATGGAATATGTCGGCCCAGACACCGGTAATACTTTTCGTCAAAATAGCGCCGCACCTCCTCCGCCGTTCCCCCAACCGGCAACATCGTACAGTTGTTATAATTACGCTGTTAAAGGATTATCGTGCGCAGGCGCCAGTGATGGTTTGCACTTCATCATATCAGATGCGTGTTTAGCGGATAATGGTACAACGATTGGCGGAGACTCATTTGAAATCTATTGCCGTAATGGTATTGATAGATGGTGCCTTAGCGGTGAAGCATGTCCATGGAGTGATGTAGGTATTGACAGTTCGGACGGCACCACTTGCTCTCGCGCAGGATTAAATCTAATGTATCCAGACTTAATGGGAACCGCTTCCTGCGATATCTGGAACGGTATTTCTAACTATAATTGCGATTCTAATAATCAAAAATATTAAATTAATATTATATTTGTGCGGAAGTTGTTTTGTGATATAATATCATTATCTTGAAACATGAAACTTGTATCTTAATTGTCATTGCGAGGGAGCCCCGCCTCTGACGGGGCGACCAAAGCAATCTCAGCGCTTAGGGATTGCTTCGCTCCGCTCGCAATGAAAAAACATCGGTTGGCAATGTCAATAGTTAATTGTTAACAATCAATAGTCAAACAATCTCCATGCTTTCTTCAAAAAAACTCAAACCATATATTTTCCTTGGAGGGATTTTTATTTCCTTGTTTTTTACCATCGTCATAGTTATCGTCATAGTCATCAGTCATTCATCCGCTCTGGCCCAAGGCCTCACCTCACCCGATGTCGCCGGCACCGGATTGTCCGATCGTTCTTTGCCGGATACAATACTTAATGTCATAAACATAGCTTTGGGCTTTATGGGGATCCTGGCCGTAGCCGTATTCATCTACGGCGGCTATGTCTGGATGACTTCAGGTGGCATTCCCCAAAGAATCGTTTTAGCTAAGAAAATCCTTTTATCCGCCGTAATTGGATTCATCATCATCCTCACCTCTTGGGCGATTGTTAATTTCATCATCAATGGTATGAATGGAGGCGGTGGAGGAGGCGGTGGTGGCGGCGGAGGGGGAGGGATATTGCCTGGTGCATCATCCTTTGTCCGTAAATGGGTTGATCCTTACAATAATGAACCTAATGTTCCGCTTTGCCGCATTGTTCAGGCCGGTTTTTCCGACAATTTAAGTCCCGGTACTGTAAATAGTAATAATGTCATTATTAAAGAATATTGCGCCATTATCAATAATTGCGATCTTCATGATGACGGCGCAGTTAACACCAGCGATTCCTGCCAAGGAGATAATTATTGCGGATATAATATAGCCACAGCCGGCGTATTTAATGTCACAGGTAAAACATTTGAATTCCTTCCCAATAAAGAATGGTTTGATAACACCCAGTATCGGATTGAATTGACCGGTAATATTCAAAATCTTTCACTAAGCGAGTTTCTGGTTCCGGCTACTTCAATTTTCACTACCGGCGCTACCACAGACAACACTCCGCCGCAAGTTCTCCCGAATATTTCACCGGCCAATGGCGATACTGATGTTTGTTTGATTAAGCCTGTCACGGTCCAATTTTCAGAACCAATGAGAGTTTCTTCTCTGCAAGACGCGCTGACTTTGGATAGCAATGATCCGGACTACGCTTCTCTGGAAATAGATCCGATTTCTCCGGCCAGCCTCACTTTTGACTCATCCATTCCTTCCTCCAACACGGCCGCGTATTTCCCGACTGTTTTCTATGCTCAAAATCAAGCCTACAATCCGGTGTTAAGATCCGGCGAAGATGTAAATGGAAATAAATCTTTGGAAGCTCCGGAAGATTTGAATGGAAACGGAAAATTAGACGCTATTCAAGATGCTTGCCTTAATTCATTGGACGGCAATGCCAATGGAACAGCCCAGGGATCGCCTCTTGATGATTACGGCGATTCGCCGTCGGATGTTACTATTGATCCTCCGGGAGACAATCCGGCGATTAATAATTATGTTTTCACTATTTGTGAATGGCGGTACCAATTCTTGTCTTGATAATGCCGCGGTTCCTCCGGACACCAATACTTACACAAATCCGGTTGATTACTGCATCAAATCTTGGAACGACGGCCAAATCACTTTGATTCCTCCGGCCAGAGACGGCTCCTCAAATGGCGCCATTGACGGATCGGTGCAGGTCAAGCTTGGCGGATTCGCCGCATGTACCGGTACTTGCGCGGCCGGTCGAAATAAAGACAAAGTTTGTGCGACCGCTGATCCGGACTGTCCGATCGGCGATTCCAATACGAATTTTTCCATAGACATTCAAAGTCCGCATATCTCGTCCCAGTCCAGAAAACAGGGCCCCAAAGGTCAGGCCATTACTTTGGCCGGCACGGACTTTGGAGACGGAGATAATGATGCGGGAGACGATGACTCGGATGACGACGCGGTTGACGGAATT
>Ga0075971_124_pt1 | contig 7200 bp, 7 predicted proteins | sample RifGroA2_FD_67997 | JGI IMG/M metagenome (GOLD analysis project Ga0075971, IMG submission 67997) | Parcubacteria (Magasanikbacteria) bacterium GW2011_GWA2_46_17
TCTGCGGCATGAGACAAGTATACCTGAAAACCGAGGGTTTTCAGACTTTCCTACAAGGATCCTGCGGCAGAGACCGCAGGGAAAAGATTTTTACGAAAACTTAATCACTCACATATCCCCTTTTCGTATTTGTTCGTATACTCGTACCTTTTCGTATGTTCGTATATACATCTTGTAAAAAATGTTTTATGTGCTAATATAGTGCGATTATGGCAACTAACGTAGAAGTCACCAAAACCGGAACCGAAAACAGCATGGGTGTTTTGCGCCGCTTTACCAAGCGCGTCCAAGGCTCAGGCGTGTTGCCGCGAGTACGCTCGCTTCGCTACAAACAACGCAACCAATCGACTTACAAACGAAAAGTGGCAACATTAAAAAAGCTCAACCGCAGAATAGAAGTCGATTTGCTCATCAAGCTCGGTAAAATGCAGGAGAAAACCACGAGATAGTAGGTAGTGAATAGTACTTAGTAAGCAGAAAGAGACAAAGGGAAACCAACTACATACGTGCAAGACTCAAAGTTTTCCATTACGAATACGACAAAAGGCAAGCTTCCAAGCTTGCCTTTTGTCTCGATGAAAGACGCGGTATTGGGCAAAAAATACGAGCTTTCGGTAGTTATTGTCTCGCGAGATAAAATCAAGAGACTCAACTTCAGTCATCGTGGTAAAAACGTCCCGACGGACATCCTAAGCTTCCCTCTTTCTGAAACTTCCGGAGAAATATTCCTAAATCTGGACGAGGCGAAAAAGGAGGCGAAAAAATTTGACCGAAAATTTGAAAATTTTCTCGGATTTCTGTTTATCCACGGTTTGGTTCATTTGGAGGGATTTGAACATGGTAGTAGAATGGAAGCACTCGAACGAAAGTACAGAGCAAAATTTGGTATCTAAGTATACGAACATACGAATTTTACGAGACTACGAAATAGTACGAAAATCGTAGTGACATCAGGGAAGTTTTCGTATGTGTTCGTATATCCGTACCCATTCGTATTTTCGTATTTACCATCTTAATGAGCAAAAACATTTCAGTCGGCATAGACATAGGTTCCTACCAAATAAAAGTGGTGGTGTCCGAGGCCGTGAAGGAAAATGAAAAGACTTCTCCGAAAATCATCGGCGTGGGTTACGCCGAATCTCGCGGACTGCGCCACGGCTACATTTTAAATCAAGAAGAAGTCGTTTCCAGTCTCCGCTCCGCCATATCTCAAGCAGAAAAAGCCTCGGGCGTAAAAATCAGAAAGGCTTTCGTCTCGATAGGCGGTGTGGGGTTATCGGGTGTTACTTCAAGTGGCACCATCATTATCTCTCGCGCCGATTACGAAATTACCGACCTCGACGTGAGAAAAGTAACCGAGGCAAGCCTGACTGAAATTCCGAAGACCGTGTCTATCAACCGGAAAGTCATGCACACGGTGCCGATTCAATTTAAAGTTGACGGAAAAGCGGTTTACGGAAAGCCCATCGGCATGAAAGGCACGAAGCTAGAAGTCAAAACCCTTTTTATCACTTGCCTCGAAAACCATTTCAACGACCTTGTGGAAACCCTTGGCGAAACCTGTATTGAGGTGGAAGACGTCGTCGCCGCGCCCATAGCCGCCTCGCTGGTCACCCTTTCCAAAACCCAAAAAATCGCCGGCTGCGTCTTGGCGAATATCGGTTCGGAAACTGTTTCCATAGCGGTGTTTGAAAACGGCATCCCGATTTCCGTTGAAGTATTTCCTTTCGGCGGCAATGACATTACGAACGACATCGCTCTCGGTCTCAAAATTCCACTTGAGCAGGCGGAAGATTTGAAACGCGGAGCAATCACCGGCATAATCTACCCGAAAAAGAAATTGGACGAAATCGTCGCCGCTCGTCTGTCGGATATTTTCGAACTGATTGACGCTCACTTGAAAAAAATTGGCCGAAACGGTTTATTACCCGCCGGCATTGTTCTTACGGGCGGCAGCTCGGGCATGGAAACCATAGAAGATTTGGCCAAGGCGGCGTTGCGCCTGCCTTCGCGCATCGCTTCGATTAACTTCGGGGACAACAAAACACAAGTAAAAGACGCTTCTTGGTCCGTGGCTTTCGGTCTTTGTATTTTGGGCTTAAGCGAAGAAGACCAAGGACTGAACGGTATTAAAATCGCTAAAAAAGCCGGTACCGACGTGATGGGGTGGCTCAAGCAATTCCTGCCCTAAAACATTTTGCTTACAAAATGTTCGGGCGAGCAATCCGTTTACTAACGGATTGTTTTAGCCGCAAAATTTTGGGGGCTGTTTTTGTAGCTTTCTCAAACCTTACGATACATCGTAAGAAAACCCATTCTTAAATTCTCAAGAACACCAGAATGGATTTTGAAAAAGAAAAACGCGGGAAGATTTAATATCCGCGTTGTCGTTTTTGTTCCTTCTCAATTCGTAATTGCTTCAAGTGTTCATTCATTCCTTCACTTGCACCAGACTTCTCCAGCTCAACTTCGTCAGTCAAATCAAGGCGAACAATCCGACCTGCATGAGGTCCCCATGTCATCACGGCATTTCCTCGTTGGGATTGGTCTTTTGCAAGTTTGAAACATGTTACACCAATACCAAGGAGTCCCCAATCTTCAACACCATTTGTATGGAAAATATCTCCCGGACAAAGTTCCCCGAATGTGCGCGGTAAGAAGTGATCGTCAAGTTGTCTTACCAAGGATCTAATCGTAGCTGGCATAGTTTTATCCTCTAAAAATCGGCTTTTACTCGCTAGTTTATACTCTAGACTTAACTGACTGTCAACCCCGTTAGAGTTTTACTAAGAAGCACGAGGTGTAAATAGACTTCTAGCGATAATTTCATTGCAAAACCATCTTTATTAGAATGAAAAACTCTAACGGGGTCAACCCTTGTATTTATTTTGGCAGTTCTGCTATGATAACCGCATAACAAACTGGTCTGCGAAGCCTGCTGCTTCCTCCCCTTTTTGCTCTTTGTGTTTTATTTTTGGACTTTATTTTTAATATTTGATTTTTAATATTTAATTTTTCACACCATGCCCCAAATCACCCCCGAAGTTGAAGCATTCGCCCGGATAAAGGTGTTAGGCGTGGGCGGTTCAGGCAAGAACGCCATCAACCACATGATTAACTCCAAAGTGAAAGGAGTTGAGTTTATCGCGGTCAACACGGACGCGCAGGACCTTCACAACACGCTTGCCAAGAAAAAAATCCACATTGGTAAAAACCTCACCCGGGGCTTGGGCACCGGCATGAATCCGGAACTCGGCAAACGCGCCGTGGAAGAAACCAAGGAAGAAATTCAGGAGTCTATCAAAGGCGCTGACATGGTGTTCATCGCTGGAGGCATGGGTGGAGGCACCTGCACGGGAGCCGCTCCGGTGGTTGCCAAAACTGCCAAGGAAATCGGCGCGCTCACTGTCGCCGTCGTTACCAAGCCTTTCTTTTTTGAAGGAGCCCAGAGAATGCGCCTCGCCGAACAAGGATTGGAAGAACTTCGAAAATCGGTTGACGCGATTATTATCATTCCGAACGACCGACTTCTTTCCACCATTAGCAAGGAAACCACGGCACGCGCGGCCTTTGCCATGTGCGACGAAATTTTGAAACAGGCTGTCGAGGGTATTTCCGACCTCATTACCACCCCCGGTGTCATTAATATCGACTTTGCCGACATCCGCTCCATTATGGAAAACGCTGGCTCGGCCCTCATGGGTATCGGTACCGCTTCTGGTGAAAAGCGCGCGGAAGAAGCCGCCAAGAATGCCATCAACTCTCCCCTCTTGGAACTTTCGATTCACGGCGCCAAAGGCGTGCTCTTCTCGATTGCCGGCGGAGACGACCTCACTATGTTTGAGATTCAAGACGCCGCCAAGGTCATTACCGAATCAATCGACTCGAACGCCAAAGTTATTTTCGGTACCGTCCGTGACGAGAAGCTCAAAAAAGGCGAAGTCAAAATCACCGTCATTGCTTCCGGTTTTCCGGAGACTGCGGGCAAGAGAAATCTTTTCAGCACCGACGAGCGAGGTAAAATTTTTAACTCCCCGACGGCCGCTCCGATAACCAAGGAACCCGTTACCCCGCCTAAGGTTGAAGAAAAAAAGCCCGTTATTGAAGATAGCGATGATGACTGGGGTGCTGTACCGGCATTTCTTCGCAGAGCGAAGAAATAGTTTTCAGTTTGTAGTTTTTAGTTTATAGACAGAAAAAAGGAGCCGGAAACGGCTTCTTTTATATTGAAACAGAAAATATTTGCTTCTATAAACTATAAACTATAAACTATTGACTATGACGTACGACTTAGCAATTATCGGCGGCGGGCCGGCCGCCGTCGCCGCGGGTGTGTACGCCTCACGTAAACGCCTCAAGACGATTTTTATTACCAAGGAATGGGGTGGCCAAAGCACCGTTTCCGAGGATATTCAAAACTGGATTGGCACACCCTCAATAAGCGGAGCAAAACTAGCTTCATCTCTCAAGGAACATTTGAGAGTATATGCCGGCGATATAGTGGATGTTCGCGAGGGGCAATTAGTGGAGAATGTCGAAAAAACTCCCGAGGGCTTTAAGGTTACAGCAGGAAGCGAAAGCTATCTCGCTAAAACCGTGCTCATCGCCTCGGGAAGCAGTCGCCGTAAACTGAACGTACCGGGCGCGGAGCAATACGACAACAGGGGCGTCGTCTACTGCGCCTCCTGCGATGGACCACTCTTTGCCGATATGGACGTGGCGGTTATCGGCGGAGGTAACGCCGGATTTGAAACCGCCGCCCAGCTCCTCGCCTACTGTAAAAGCGTAGTGCTTCTCCACAAGAACGACGAATTCAAAGCCGACCCCGTAACCGTCAAAAAGGTGCTCTCCAATCCCAAAATGCACGCGGTGCTTAATACGGAAATTTTGGAAGTGAAAGGTTCGCAATTCGTTGAAGCGATTGTCTATAAAGAAAAAGAAACCGGCAATAAAGTGGAATTGCCCGTATCCGGAATTTTCGTCGAAGTCGGCTCGGTACCCGCCACCGGCTACGCTTCAAAACTGGTAGAGCTCGACAAAATCGGGCAAGTAATCGTGGACCCGAGGACTCAACGCGCTCGACTTTTGCCGCCCTCTGAAATGGCCTCAGATGCGAGGCGCGGAGAAAGCGGCGCGCGAGACGTAGTGGATACTACGGCGAGTGCGACGCAGAGGCTCCGCAACGACGCAGATGGGGTCATTTCAGACGGCGGTGTTTGGGCCGCTGGGGATTGCACAAACGGTCTGTATCATCAAAACAACATCGCCGCCGGCGACGCAGTCAAAGCGCTTGAGGATATTTATATGTGGCTACATGGGAAGTAAGTTTGATTATAAAACAAGGTTATCAATATATAGTCTCCTGGGGCAGAGCCCCGTGGTAGTAGACCTGTAGTTTAACTTCGAACCCGGTAGGCGACTGTGCTCAATCGTAGCGCGCCATGTCCGCATCGGAATGCGGCCGCGGCGCCGCTCGCTCGTCAAAAAATAAAAAACCGAACCTCGTTGTATCGAGACTCGGTTTTGACGCGAAAGTCTTTCCGGCTATAAGCCTTTCAAAAAGGCTAAATCTTTCTGCCGCTTCTGCTCTGCGATTTGTTCGACACTCAATCCGGTCGGCTGCGTTTGACGCCGATACTCCTCCCTACTCATGGTATGGATTCCGGCTTCCTGCGCGATTTTGGTGTGAGATGGGCAGAGCTCAACCAGCGTACCGCCCGGTTTAAGGTAACACTCGCCGGTCATAATAGGCTGTCCGCAGCCGGGAACCGAGCAGGTTCGATGTGCTTCATCAAACTCTGCATTGAATCTGTCGCTTCCTAGCGCCATAGTCGTTTCCTTTTGTTTATTTTTTGTTGTTCCAACACTGAAAACCTGTTGTAAAATAACATTTTAAGGTTTACGTGTCAAATTTTGATACGTGCTGGATAAATTATTCGCCTTATTTACTTCTACCCTTCCACTCTTGAACATACTGTTTTGTCTTTTCAACGATGTTATTTTTTTCCATAAGACTAGAGAACCGAGAAACTTATGCGGTGGGGGCGGTAGAGGAGTTTCGACCCCTACAGGGTCAGTACCCCGATTGGACTTTTTGTTCATTAAGAAATTCCAAAAAATACTCAATCGGGCTTCGAATCCTCTACGAAAAGCGTCCCACGCTTTTCTACCGCCTCACAAAATATATTCGCAAGGCTCATTATTTTGTGGGCGGTAGAGGATTCGAACCTCTGACCCCATCGACGTCAACGATGTGCTCTACCAACTGAGCTAACCGCCCCTATTTTGTAAGTGCTGTCGGGACCGCGAGTACGCTTATCGGTCCTTACAGGACCAGTACACCTTTCCCATTTTCTCACGACAAGAATCGCTCGAAAATATGGGAGAAGGTCTTCGATTCCCGAACGCAGAGCGTTTAGCTCTGCTTAGGGTCACAAAATTAAAAAGTGAATTGCGTCACTTTTTAATTTTGTGACCTCAAAGCTTGGCTTTCCGAACTCGTAAGTCAACGGGAATATATCGCGTTAAGTATAAAGGCACTTTCTTCATTTCTTAAGGTTTAGGAAGTTACTACAGGTTACCTGTGAAGATTTTCGCACATTTAAGAGGATTTTTCCAGTACTTAGAATTCAGTCACAGGGAATAGAACTATCATGATAAAGCAACCAGTCAACCTGCAGGAGTTTTTAAGAAAACGCGCTCTCAAAAAGAGTGATAGCATCGCGCAGTTAGAATATCCGAAAACTCCAAAAATTGAGAAGAAAATCAAACGCATCACACAAGCCAATCAAAACACACCAGACACTACGACCCCAAAGGTTCAAAAAAGCACAAAATCCGTGCCAAAACCGACCGACCCTACAAACACTCCACAATCAGGTAACGGTTTTTCTAAAGAGGCAGAATACTTTATGTTTATTGAATGGATTGCCACTCCGTCAATGCTTCGTTCGCCAAAAACCCAGCAGGAATTAGCGGGTCGGTTGAAAGTAGATGAAACTACACTCTCCGACTGGAAAAAACGCAAGGGTTTCTGGGATAAAGTTGAGAAGAAAATCGCCTATGCAAATCGTGAGCGTCATGCCGATGTAATGCACTCTTTCTATATGAACCTGCTCCGAAAAGGTCAAGGTAAAGATGTTCTTGTGTGGTTGCAGTATGTTTTCGGATTTAATCCGAAAGTGATGTTCGCAGACGAAA
>Ga0075971_131_pt1 | contig 7185 bp, 8 predicted proteins | sample RifGroA2_FD_67997 | JGI IMG/M metagenome (GOLD analysis project Ga0075971, IMG submission 67997) | Parcubacteria (Magasanikbacteria) bacterium GW2011_GWA2_46_17
CTTTATTGGTTTCTTTATTTCCCAATAAATGCAAAACGGACTTTATGGATTTCTTGAATTATTTTTATGCCTGTGTAAAAAGTTAGGCGGGTTAAGATTAAGATGTAAAAATCATGAATCAAGTTATCGCCGCCGAGACAACAAAACCCTCCCTTGATTTATTCTTTCTAACTCTTAATTTGAAATGAATTATAATTTCTTTAACTCTCTTTCAAAACTTTTCACATCTTTAAACGATTTGTAGACAGACGCGAAACGGATATAGGCGACTTCGTCAAGGGTTTTCAGCTCTTTCATCACTATTTCCCCGATTTCCGAACTTTTGATCTCCTCTTTGCGCAAGACTTGTATATCTCTTTCAATGCGATTGATCAGATTCCTGAATCCTTCGTGCGAGATCGGTCTTTTTTCCAGCGCTCTTTTAATGCCCTGCTCCACCTTTTCCCGTTCATACGCTTCTTTGCGGTCATCTCTTTTCACCACCATAATGTTTAAAAGCACCATTTCCTCATAAGTGGAAAATCTCTCTCCGCACTTTTCGCACTCTCTCCGGCGCCTGATCGCTCCCCCGTCCTCGGTAAGCCTGGAATCAATCACTTTTGTATCCGTGTGGCCGCAAAAAGGGCAGAACATAATATAATTTCTAATTCCTTTAAATTACGAAATCCTCAAATTTCCTCTCCCCACGGGAGAGGATGAAGGTGAGGGCGGCAATTCGCTCGTATTTTTACCCTCACCCCTGCGCCCGAGGCGCATCCGCCTTGGGCGGAAACCCTCTCCCATTGAGGGAGAGGGGGTAGTGGGTGTTTCGTAATTCAAGAGAATTCCCAATTCCTAATCAAATCCCAATGGCCAAAATATCAAATATGCTTGAAATTTTGAATTTTACACTATCTTGTGTCTCTATGTATAATTTTACCACAATATTTAGTTTCGTTCAAAAGTCCGAATTTTCCTTATTTTTCCGAATTTTGAGGGTAAAAAAACAGTTCCAGCTAACGCAGCTAAAAGCTGCAAAAGCTTTCTTTTACATCATCTTCTTCCTGATGAACGCCGGAATTTCCAAATCTTCCTCTTGATTTGCTTGGCCTTGATTTTGGGCTATCGGCTTTTCTTGCGCCGGCTGCTTCTGATATGATCTCGGCTCATCAGCCTGCTCTATATGGATTTTTCGTTTTTGATTTTGCCAAAGATTGGGATTTTCTTTCGGCTCTTCTTTTTCAAAAACCATCGGCCTCACCGTTCTCGGCTCCGGCCGCCTCCCCTCGCCGCCGAATCCGGTCGCTACCACAGTCACTTTCATCTCATCATCGTCCAAAGCTTCGTCAACAATCGCGCCAAAAATTATTTTAGCGTCGGGAGAAGCCGCGGCCGTGATGATTTTGGCCGCTTCGTTCACTTCGTACATTCCCAAATCCTTTCCTCCGGTAATTGTAAATAAAATACCGCGCGCTCCGGCCTGTCCCTTGCATTATGGCTTTCACATCGGCAAAATCGACATTGATTATCCCCGGGGTGGTGATAATATCAGAAATTCCGGAAACGCCTTGCTGCAAAACCTCGTCAACTACCGCAAAAGCGTCCAAAAGTGATGTTTTTTTATCTATGACTTGCAAAATGCGATCATTGGGTATGGTGATAAGCGCATCCACTCTTTCCTCAAATTCTCTCAATCCCCGTTCGGCAACATTTTTTCTCTGCATTCCTTCAAATTCAAATGGCTTGGTGACGACACCGATTGTCAGCGCTCCCAAATCTCTCGCGATTTCCGCAATAATCGGGCCCGCTCCCGTACCCGTGCCTCCGCCCAAACCGCAAGTGATAAACACCATATCGGCGCCCTTCAAATGATCGTGCAATTCTTCCTGGCTTTCTTCGGCGGCCCGACGGCCGATTTCCGGGTCCATTCCGGCGCCCAGACCCCTCGTCGCTGTTTTTCCAACATGGATTTTAATCTGCGCTTTGGAATGATGCAAAGCCTGCGCGTCCGTATTTACCGTAATAAAATCAACGCCGCGGATTTTAGACCCGATCATGCGATTTATGGCTTCGCCGCCCGCTCCGCCAATGCCAACCACTTTGATCTTGGCAAAAGTCTCAACTGCCGGTTTTACCTCTGTAACCGACTGTTTAAATGAGTTAATCTTCATAACTATATTGCTATATTACGCAACCGTCGCCTTTAGGCTCCATAATTTTATTATTTATAACGATATTATACAAGCCTTAATAGCGAGCGTCAAGGCATTAAAGTCTTGACGAATTTGCGAACTTTGTCAGTCATCCCGCCGAACGAAAGAAACGGAATTCTGAAACGGCGGCCTCCTTCGTATCCGGAATATTTGGCGGTCCATAAAATCAGCCCGACCGCAGTGGAAAACTGCGGATCATTAACCTTATCAACGGCCGTTAGAACTTCAACCGATCCGGCGCTGGCCGGCAATTTCAAATCTTTCTTGGCCGCTTCCGCCAATCCGGGCAATTTACTCCCGCCGCCGGTGAGCGCTACTCCGGCCGGCAAAAGCCCGGCCCGGCGCGCCTTGGTCAATTCTTTATTGACTAAGGAAAACAATTCTTCGGATCGCGCTTCCAATATTTCCGCTATATGCTTGTGCGAAACGCGATCGGATGATTCCGGTCCGAATTCTGATAAATCAATTTCATCGTGCTTTGAGATATCGGACGGCAAGACCGTGCCGTGGCCAAGCTTCACTTTTTCCGCCAAATCTATGGACACGCGGAGTCCGATGGCAATATCATTGGTAAAATGCGCGCCGCCGACCGGAATCGTACCCAAATGAATCAAATCTCCATTTTCATATACGGCGACATTGGTGGCTTGCGCTCCGATATTGATTACCGCTACGCCCAGATCGCGCTGACGGCTGGTGGTCACGGCTTCGCTGGCGGCTAAAATCCCCAATACCATTTCGGAAATTTCCACTCCGGCTCGCGTGGCGCACTTGGAAACATTTTCAATATGGCTGGACAAACAATGAATCACTTGAGTCTCCACTTCCAAACGGCTTCCGGTCATACCGATCGGATCTTTGATGCCCGATTGCCCGTCTACTGTAAAATTTTTCGGTATATTGTGCAGTAATTTATAATTCGGCGGCACAGCCACAACTTCGGCGGCTTCTATTGCTCTTTCCACATCTTCCGGGGAAATTTCGCCATTGGCCTTGGCTATGGCCGTGATTCCTTTTGAAGTATTGACCAGTGCTTGGCTGCCGGAAATACCGATTACGGCCGTTTCAATGGGCGATCCGCACATTCGCTCGCACTTTTCAAGCGCGGCGGAAATACTTCCGGTCGCGTCCTCAATGCTCGTGATAATGCCGCGCGCCACTCCTTCGGAAGAGTGCTCGGACGCGGCGATAATTTGGATGGATTCGTTGGCTTCCCTCTTTTGGCCTACCACCACTCTGATGGCGGTGGAACCGATATCAATGGAAGCGAATTGAGGATTGCGTGACATATTGAATTTATTTTACCACATTTTAAAAATTAAGCAAAGGCTTTTAAAAACGGCTAAAAAAGATAGGGCCAAAAAATCAATAATCCCACGACTAACGCTCCGACAGAGGCGATCAGCACGGCCGCGGCCATCATATCTTTTATAATTTCAACATAATGGTGGATGCGCGGCTTCAAGATGTCAACGATTTTCTCCATTATCGTATTGATCAATTCCAGCACCAAAACAAAAGTGATTACCAGCGAAAGCGCAATTCTTTCCAAAGTTCTAAGAGGGAAGACGATCATCAATATTATGACCAAAACCGCCGCCACAACCTGTATCCTGAAATTTCTTTCATGCTTAAATACATACGCAAAGCCGGAAGCCGCATATTTAAAACTTTTGCCCAGATTTTTTACGGATTGGGCTGTCATTCCTCAATCATACCGCAAAGGGGCTGATTTAGCAATGCCGAATAATCGTTATCGCTTAGAAATAATGGTAAAGATTTTTCAAATTCGTTGCGATGACCTTATACATTATACTGTATAAAAAACGAGAGTTTTAAAGAACCGCAAAATATTCTTTTATCTTAAATACAGCCGCATACGACTTAAAAGTAATAATGTCTTTACTTTAACGCCCGATGGCCACAGTTAAACTAAGAGGATTGCAAACTTATCAGAGATTAAGCGATCGCCGGATGTCTGATAATGCTATTATTGCGCATTGGCGGCGCATTTCTGTCTATTGCCTGCCTGCCGGCAGGCAGGGCAGGCGGGCCTGCCCGCCGGATTTTGACAGCTAATAATAAGGCAAGACCAGATTTTATAAAATTTATTCCTCAACGCACAATATAGATTGAGAGTTTCCGCAACCACTATTGGTATTATTTGATGCTGTTCCTATTTTTTTAGTAGTTATTAAGGATGCTCTGGATGCTTCGCCAGCTGATGCACTGGTAAAGCTATTGCAATTACCATACATACTGGCAGCGCTCCAAAAATAGTATGGACTACTACCAACCAGATAATTTATTGAATTGGGAACGCCGGCGCCGTATGTAAAATTAGAATAAGTTTGGCCGGCCACACCCCAACCGTTGTCAACGGTGTCCAGAGCGGCCCTATATGTTTTTATTACATCTCGTCCAATATCATTATTACACTTTAAATTTGCGCCGGTTTGTCCATCAACGCTGGCTCCTTTGAGATTCCCGTTGTATGCAGAGGTGGTTATGAAATAGTGCTTTGGCGATACGCTTGTCGGAACGCACGAATCCTCAACGCACAATATTTTCATCCAAGAAGCCCCGCAACTAGTATCGGTGTTGTCATAAGTGTTCCCTATTTTTTTAGTATTATTAAGACGGGCGTCAGTCGCCCGAACAGCGCCTGATGATGAAGTAAAATTATTGCAACTGCCATCGGAAGCGGAAGCGCTCCAAAAGTCGGGGACGCTATTAACCAGATAATTTATTGAATTGGGAACGCCGGCGCCGTACAGAGAATTGAAATAAGTTTGGCCGCTGATGCCCCAGCCATTATCAATGGTGTCTAAGGCCGCGTGGTAGGATCGGCCGGTCATTGCTCCGAGGTCGGAATTGCATTTGGCATCGGCACCGGCTCGGCCGCCGAGATTGCCGTTGTATCCAGCGATGGTTATGAAATAGTGATGAGGAAAAGCGCAAAGAGGCGCGGGAGGCTTAGTGCACTGCCAGGTTGAATTGACGGCATCCCAATACAATCGGCTATTATCATAACAATCAATCCCGGCGGTTGATTGCTTGGTCAGGACATTGCCGCCGGTGCCGGCAATGTCAACGCTTCCGTCAAACTTGTTCTGGACCGCTAATGCATTAAGACCGAAACCCGCGGCATTGCCTTGCTCAAGATAAAGAGCGGAGTTTGCGCTGTTGGCGAAAAAAGCGGCCGCATCGCCGGCTGACCCGGTCTTATTAGTACCGGTTTTATCAACTGTAAGCTTTGCCGCCGGGGCGTTGGTTCCGATGCCGACTTCGTCAATATTGTTATTGTAAATGTCGTTTCCCAAAAGTGTCCAGTAATTAGGCGCCGGATCCACATTACAATTAATCTGCGTTCCGTCATTCGTGCACCATTTGCCGTTGACCAATGCGCCGACTTGCGGATCGGCTTCCACGGGCCAGGCACTAAGGCAGACGCCGCCCAAACAAAGGCGATTGTTGATTGAAACATCGCCGGCCGAATCTATTTTTACCCGTTCATTATTATTGGTGTAAAGCGAGAAATTGCCGTCTGAATTCCATTTGAGGCCGGTGTCATCGTCTCCGATGGCTAAAGTAATCTGGGGATTGGTGGTTCCTATGCCGACTCGGCCGTTGACCGTATTGACCGCCATTTTGGGATTGATGGCGCCGGTCGCCGAATCAATGCCGGCAAAAATGAGATTGCCCTGTCCCCAAGCGCCGGCATCGCCGTGAAAGATCGCGGCTCCGCCTTGGGCCGGAGTACTGTCATTGGCGTTATTGGTAATTTTAAAAATGTTAGGGCGCGTTTGGGGGCCTCCTCCATCCGGATCAGCGTCTACTCCGCCTTGCATATCCAAGTGTATGCCTTTGGCGTGAAGACGGGGTGATTCTATTTGGCCGTAGACGCGGAGGGTGTACTTGTAATCAACCGGTATGCCGGTGGTCGTACCCAGGGCCATCGCATCATACCCGAGAGGACTGCTCAAAGACTGCCAAAGGAAATTCTGTCCGCCTTGGGAGTAAAATAAAATGCCGTTACCGGCGTTGTTGGTTATATAGGGCGAAGAGGTATTATTGCCTAAAAATATTCTTTGCGCGTCTTGGTTTTGGGCGGAAACCTTGGATGAGAAACTTATGACTATAACAATGACTATGACTATGACTATGGTAAAAAATGTTTTCCGGCAGAGCATATAATTGTTATTGTTATTTGTCAATAGTCAATCGTGTTGCCACACTCTCCATCTCTCTCCAATCTTTATCCGTCTTATGATCATATCCGCAAAGATGGAGAAAGGCGTGGGCGAGGAGGCCGCGCAGCTTATAGTTTTTAGTTTTTAGTTTATAGTTTGGGTTGTGAAAATCGTAGTTTTTTGATTTGATGATTGCCGGACAGAGGAGGATTTCGCCGGAGAGTTTTGCTTTGGTTTTGGATAGAAGAAAGGACAACTCGTCGGTCGGTTTGTTGATATTCCGATATTTTTTATTTATTCTCTTCATCTCCCCTTCTTTGATAAACGCTATGGACAATTCAACATTTTCTAAAAAAGAAAATTTTTTTTCGCGGCGTAAGCGGGTGATTATTTTTTTTACTGTTAGTATTATATCTTTTTCTGGAACTTTCCGGCTGGTCAAATTCACCACTTCAATGCTGGTCATAGATTTAGACTGTTGAATAATTCATCAACTTGTCATTGCGAGGAGCTTTAGTGACGAAGCAATCTCTCGCATTTATTTATACTAAGATTGCCACACCCCGCTCGGGCGGGGTTCGCAATGACAGAGGAAAGCGTAAATTCTTTTAGCTTATCGCGCATTCGCATTTCCATTCGCCGCCTGATTCGTATTTGAAGTATTCGCGTTGCTATTCGCATTGCTATTTCCATTCACATTAGCCGCATTGATATTTGCTGAATTCGTATTCCCGTTCGCGTTTGCTGAATTGGCGTTGGCCGTATTTGCATTTGCCGTATTAGCATTCGCTGAATTGGCG
>Ga0075971_127_pt1 | contig 6273 bp, 3 predicted proteins | sample RifGroA2_FD_67997 | JGI IMG/M metagenome (GOLD analysis project Ga0075971, IMG submission 67997) | Parcubacteria (Magasanikbacteria) bacterium GW2011_GWA2_46_17
ATTGAGCCGGTGCAGGACGAAACCCGCGTCAGGTACCGCATTGACGGCGTGCTGCATACTTCCATCGTGTTGCCGCGTTACATTCATTCGGCCGTTATTTCCCGCATTAAGGTTTTGTCTAATCTGAAAATTGATGAGACGCGCCTGCCGCAGGACGGGCGCATTCGGCTGACGATTGGCGGCCGTTCGGTTGATTTTCGCGTTTCCACCATGCCGCTCTTGAATAGTGAGAAAGTCGTCTTAAGAATTCTTGACACCGCCTCCGGCCTTAAGAATTTTGCCGAGCTTGGTTTCGTCGGCCATACGCCGGCAATAATTGAGGAGAATTTGAATAAGGCGCAAGGCATGTTCTTGGTCTGTGGCCCCACCGGCAGCGGTAAGTCCACCACGCTGTACGCGGCTTTGAACAAATTGAACGACGAGGGTTCAAACATCATCACCCTGGAGGATCCAGTGGAGTATTATCTTGAGGGCGTGAACCAATCGCAGGTTAACCCTGAGATCGGATTAACCTTTGCTTCGGGCTTGCGATCAATTTTGCGCCAAGACCCGGACATAATTATGGTGGGTGAGATTAGAGACGTGGAAACGGCCGATTTGGCCATTCACGCTTCACTTACTGGTCACATCGTGTTGTCCACTCTGCACACTAATGACGCTTTGGGCGCGATTCCTCGTTTGGTTGACATGCACGTGGAGCCGTTCCTGATAGCGTCAACCATCAACCTGGTGGTGGCGCAGCGATTGGTGCGCCGCATTTGCCGTTACTGCCAGACTGAAGCCAAAGTACCGGCTGAACTGGTGGATAAGATTAAGCGGACGCTTGTCGAATTGCCCGAAGCGATGCGGGCGCAACTGCCCCGGGGCGAGTGGAAAGGCGGCGTTGCGCCACGAGTTTAAAAGACAAGGCATGATAACTATGGCGCAGGACGGCTTGATAAAAGTTCTGCAAGGCTTAACTACGGTGGAAGAAGTCTTGAGCGCCACCAATAATTAGAGCTATGAAAACTCAAAGCTTAAATCTCAAAAGTCAAAACCACAGCGCAAAAGTTAAAAATTTTTCAGTTTTGCCTTGTAGTTTTGAGATTTGACTTTTGCTTTTTGACCTATTCTTATGCAAACCATTGTCATAGTGGAAGATGACGCTTTCCTGCGGCGTTTATATGAGCTCAAATTCACCGAGCAAAGTTTTCAGGTGAAAGTGGCGGCCGACGGCGTGGCCGGGTTGGAGCTGATTCGTACCGTCAAGCCGGCCGTGGCGCTGTTGGATATTGAATTACCCAAACTAGATGGTTTTGCCGTACTCAAAGAGCTAAAAGCCAGTGCCGCTACCAGTAAGATACCGGTGCTGATGCTGACGAACTCAAGTACCCAAGAGGCGATTGATAAGGCTCGCAGTTTGGGCGCGGCCGACTATATAATCAAAGCTCATTTTTTACCAAGCGAAGTGGTGGCGAAAGCCCTGGCCTGTATTAAATGATGGCGTATATCCCCTCAAGCCGTGTACCGCACGGATAGCCAATTCTATACCATATAATCATGTACACTCCTATTGTAGAATCGGAGCGGGATATTGAAACGAAATTACTCCAGCCACTTTTTCATAATACCTTAGGATACCCCCAAGAATCCTTACGTTCTGATGTGGCTGTAAATCTCACTTTTGGCCGTGAAAAAAAGACGGGGAAAGCTGACCTTGTCGCTTATCATAAAGGTAAGCCAGTCGTTGTCGTAGAAGCCAAAAGACCGACAGAAACACTCCAGTCCGGTATAGATCAGGTGGATTCCTACGCTTTTGCGCTTCAAACTCCGTATAGTGTGATAACTAACGGCCGGGGGTTTGTTTTACGCGGCTACTATTCTTTTAATAGTCGCATCAATATTCTTGAAGACAGTGTTGACGACCTAAAAAAAGACAACTGGAAAAAATTAAAGGACTTAATTTCTTTTGCTAATATTCTTGCGAGTATTTCTGATGAGGAAAATAAGCCAGCGGAAGTAAGCGAGGAAAAAATACGAGACTACCGCAGATTTTTTAGAAACATTCACAATATCATCCGCGATGGAGATAAGCTAGACCCTTCTGCATCGTTTGATGAGATGAGTAAAATACTTTTCATAAAAGCGGCTGAGGATGAATGGATGAAACGCAAAGGTGGACAACAAATGCTTACCGTAGAAGCAATAGAGGAACGAAAGGGAATGGGTAAAGGAATTGAGTTTGTAAACGATTGGTTTTCCAACGCCGCAAGCACTTTATTCCCTGATGTTTTTGAAACGAATACAAAAATAAACCTTTCTCTTGAAACCTTAAAGGAAGTATTAAGAGCGACAAAGGGCTTCCATGTTCGAAACGGAGATGTGGATGTTAAGGGCAGGGCGTTTGAGGAGTTTTTGCCAACACAATTGCGTGGCAAGGGATTAGGGCAATTTTTTACCCCTCGTCCAGTAGTTAATTTCATGGTTGATTTAGCAGAAATATCTATCCATGATGTCGTGGTAGATTTTGCCTGTGGCTCTGGTGGTTTTTTGATTAAGGCATTTGAAAGAATGCAAAAGTTGGTGGATCAACTGCCCGATGGCACATGGAAAAAGTTAGGTGTGGAAAAAGATGATTTCATGGATGATGTAAAAGAAAAACAACTGCATGGCATTGATGCTGAACCAAGAGCGGCAAGAACTGCAAAAATGAATATGCTTATGTGGGGGGATGGTCGCCGGGTGGTGCGTGGCAACTCGCTTGATGAAGTGGACTTTAACGGAAAGCCTTACGAACCAACAGAGTACGATCCGGCAAAAAAAGATAGCGGATGTACGGTTATCCTTGCGAATCCTCCATTCGGCGGTAGTGAAAAGAAAAGCGAAGTTTTGAGGCGTTACGATTTAGGTAGTAGGCAAGCGGAGCGCACATCTCAAAAGACAGAGATACTTTTCTTAGAGAAAGGCGTAAAATTATTGCGCCCACAGGGAAAGATGTTGATTGTCATACCGCAGGGAATACTTAGCAACGAAAGTTATAGCTATGTCCGAGATTACCTGCACAGCGAAGTGGAAATAAGAGCTATCATATCGCTTCCTACTCATACATTCGTTCAATCCGGTGTACAGACAGTCAAGACTTGCGTTCTCTATGTTCAAAAGTTCACTGAAGAAAAGAAGTGGCTCTACAACGAGAAAACTAAGGATAAAAGTGCGGAAGAAATTAGAGCCATATTAAGGGCTGACCCCGATTTTGATTACCCCATTTTCATGGGGGCGGCAGAGTTTATCGGATATGAACCAAGCGGACGGCCGATTGTAGCCAAAGGGGAAAAGACGGATTTAGATTTCCTTTTGGGAGATTATATAAATCAGCAGATACTTTCTAAACCCAACATAGACCTTATCGCTTTTGCAAAAGCTAACTATGACGAAAAGCCCTTGCGCCGCGCCGATCAAGTGGTGCGAGGCACGCAAAGAGGACTGAAAACATCTTTTGTCGTGCGGTTATCCAAAACGCCTGATCGTTTAGACCCTCCGTTTTATCTCTTGCAGTATCAAGCCGGAAGTATGCTCGCCTCTTTTAATCCTTTATCTACAATGATAGAAAAAGCAGGGATACGATTCAGGCCGGAAACTGACGATGAAAAAGATAAGGAGTATGCAATCCTTTCAGTAACGAACGATGGTAAAGTTTCGTTGAACGAATATACGAAAGGCGAAGATTTTACGCAACCCTATAAGCGTGTTAAGGTCGGAGATATTGTGTATAATCCTTATCGGGTAAATATCGGGAGCATCGGCGTTGTGCCGAAAGAGTGGGATGGTGGGTATGCAAGTCCGGCGTATGTAGTTTTTAGACCGAAAAAATATAATCCGCAGTTTCTTGTAAATCTTATGCGCTCCCCATTCTATAAGTTATACATTGATGTTGTTTCTACCGGCTCAATCAGGGATTCTCTTAGTTTTGATTTATTAGAAACAATCCGCATACCAAAGGTCGGTGAAAGCGAACAGAAGCAAATTAACAAGGATTTGAATATGGCCGAGAAAAAAATAAAAAAACTGTTGAGCGAGATGGATTCAAGCAAAGAGAAGGTCATTGAAAAAATGCACCGCCTCATACTTTCCAAAAAGGACAGGAATCCGAAACATAAAGAAGATTTTGATAACCTGCTTACGAAAGTAGCACAAGGTTACGGAGCAGACGATCAAACATAGGCATAATTTCGTCGCGCTGATTATACCTAAACGCAAACTCGTCTACATATTTTTGCAAGTGTTGAGGCGATACAGATACATGCGTACCGGAAATACTCCGCTTTAACTGCGACCAGAAACCCTCAATGGTATTCGTGTGGACATTCCCTCTGACATACTGCTTGTGCCCATGATTTACTCGCTTGTGCTTATAGCCGTTTATTTTGAGTTTATTGTAGATAGGGTATTCATCAGTCATTACTTGAGTACCGATAGCTACCTGTGAACGCACGATAGGCATTACAGTTGAGGACTTAACATTTCCAACCACTCTGCCCATGACCGCACCCTTACGCTCTACGAGTCCGAATACAAGAGTTTTATTTTCAGCCCCACGACCACGCTTGTTATTCTTGCCCTTACCGCCCACATAAGTTTCATCAGCCTCAACAGTTCCTTTCAGTACGGTATTTTCGTCCATAGCCTTTCTGATTTGATGGCACATTCTCCAAGCACATTTATAAGTAACCCCAAGTTGTCGCTGTATCTCTTTTGCGGATACGCCCGAACGAGTAGCAGTCATTAGGTACATCACATAAAACCAGTCCGTTAAGGGAGTAGTGCTTTTGTGGAAAATCGTACCAGCAGTCGGATAGATTTGATGACCGCACCATTGGCACTCGTAGCATTGTCGCCCTTTGATTTTATGAAACTTTGTTGGCTTCTTGCAGTATTTGGCAGGACATTTGGAAGATAAGCCAAATCGCTTCTGCATTAGTTCCTGCAAACAAACATCGTCATTGGGGTATCGCTTTCTAAAGTCTTTTATAGTAAACTTCATATATGTATAGGTTTTAATGGTTATACCTATAGTCTAGCAGAGCCTATACATGTTGTCAAGGGATACACGCCTAAATGATAACTCAAAACTCAAAGCTCAAATCTCAAAAGTCCCTGCCTGCCAGCAGGCAGGAAAACCACAGCGCAAAAGTTAAAAATTTTTTTATTTTGTGGTTTTGAGATTTGACTTTTGCCTTTTGAGATTTTTCATATGTCCGCCACCGAAACCGCCATCTTACAGAAAATTTTAGTGAACCTTGCTGGCCAGCAAGTGTCGGATTTGCATTTACGCGCCGGCAGTCAACCGGTGGTAAGAAGAGACGGTGAACTTGAGGTGTTGACTCAAGAAGCTATCATCACGCCCGAATTTTTGGAAGCGGTGCTAAGCTCACTGTTGACTCCCCAGCAGCGGGCGACACTGGAGAGCGATCGCCAAGTAACAGTGGGTTATACTTTCATGAACCGTATGCGCCTGAGGATTACGGTATTTTATCAGCGCGGTTTACCCGAACTCGCTGTCAGATTCGTCACGCCAGTCTTAAAAAGCCTGCGTGAGCTGGGTTTACCAGCCAGTTTTGAGCGTTTAGTCACTGCCAATCAGGGATTAATTATCATTGCTGGTTCGTACGGCGCTGGGCGTACTACTACTTTGGCCGCTTGTTTGCAAACGATTAATCACAGTCAAGTAAAGCACGTCGCCACCGTGGAAGAGCCGATTGAATATGTGCTTATCGGCGAACAGAGCATAATTGATCAGCGCGAGGTGGGGGTGGACGTGGTCAGCTGGGAAGAGGCTGTGGTCACACTGCCCAATGAAGATGTTGATGTGGTGGGTTTTTCTCGGTTGCCCAGTTCAACTGTGACCACGAACGCCCTGGCCCTGGCGCTTGGCGGGAAGCTAGTTTTTGCCGTGATGGAAGCCGAATCATGCATCCAAGCGATTGAACAACTGATTACTGGTTTTCCGCCGGCCAGCCAAGGCGTGATGCGTTCAAAGTTGGCTGACGCCTTACTGGCGATTTCAGTTCAGAAACTTATACCCCGAGTAGGCGGCGGTAGGATACTAGTGACGGAATTACTCATTGGCACTCCGGCGGTGCGTACTATCATTCGCGATGGCAAGGATTACCAGCTGACCAATTTACTGTTGACTTCAGGCGAGGAGGGGATGGTGGCGTTTGATCGCGCTTTGGCTGGATTGGTGAAAACCGGCGAGGTTATGCAGGAGGTGGCGCTGTCGCATGCCCTTGACCC
>Ga0075971_130_pt1 | contig 5836 bp, 2 predicted proteins | sample RifGroA2_FD_67997 | JGI IMG/M metagenome (GOLD analysis project Ga0075971, IMG submission 67997) | Parcubacteria (Magasanikbacteria) bacterium GW2011_GWA2_46_17
CACCTTTGGGTAAACGATCAGCGCGACGGCTTTGGCTTCATGAATCGTAGCGACTGCGCGCTGAGATGTTGCCGTCCCTGCCCATTCTAGTTAGTAAGGTATGATGAGATTTAACAGCGAGTCAATTTGACCCGATCGGGTCAAATTGACTGGCATGGAAAATAGAGGTATCCTATCTTCGAAATCCATAATTCGGCATGACTAGTATGAAAAGCAAAGCATCGCATCCAGCCACTAAAATGCTTTTAGCAGCTATCGCCGACATGGGTGAATCGGCAGTTGAATTTGGCGCGTTGTGGAAAGCCTTAGCGACCGGTTACGGCAGTGCTTATGGGTATGGCGGCCGGAGCTATGTGGCGGAACTTAAGCACTTCCGGCGTGAGGCGGAACTACGCCGGAAGGTGAGCGAGCTCGCCCGGCGGAGGTACCTCAAGGTGCGGCGACAAGGCCATCAACTCATGGTTACCTTGACGGATAAGGGCTATGCAGCAACATTTGTGCACCAGTTACGCGCCCAGCCGCCGCACCGGAACGGTTGGAATACCGTAGTGGTGTTCGATATTCCAGAAAAGCTGGGTTCGGCGCGCAAGCGATTTCGCTTACTCCTCAAGCAGGCTGATTTTAAGCAACTCCAGCGCAGCGTGTGGGTGAGTCGCCAAGATACGCTGAGCGTGGTAACCGATTTCATTGAGCGCAATACTATACGACGCTGGGTCAATGTGTTCCACGGTACCAATTTTCTCCAGCCAGCCCGTTGGTTTACAAAAAAATGAGCCAGGTGCTATTTTGACCCGATCGGGTCAAAATAGCACCTACTGCTTGATTGCAGCTTAGGCGCGCTATGGGTGTTATGTACGTAGGTGATTGATCAACCGATGTCAGTCATCCTGAGGCACTGGCATATTACGGTCGTTTGCAAAAAGAAAAGTTTTGTGATATAATAAAACCGAACTGCAGTTTTGCCTGCCTTGGCTCTCATAGCAATTGTAGTCGGGGTTGGGTTGCTTTTTCCTACTAAGGCAGCGGTAGCGTTTGATCCTGGCAATTGGATAATTGTTGCCATTGCCGATGTTTTGCTGTTTTTTGCCAGCCTTATTGGCAACATCACGCTTACCCTAATCGGTTTGTTGGTTGACGTGGCGCAATTTAACAACTTTATTGACGCGCCGGCGGTGGCAAGAGGCTGGGTAATAGTGCGGGATGTATGCAACATGTTCTTTATCGTCATCCTGCTTTTGATCGCCTTCGGCAGCGTGTTTCATATTGAGGAGTACCAGTACAAAAAAATCCTGGGCAAACTCTTGATTATGGCGGTGCTGATTAATTTTTCCAAGAGCATCGCTGGTTTTTTCATAGATATTTCCCAGGTGGTTATGCTCACGTTCGTGAACGGATTTCATGAGGCGGCGGCAGGGAACTTTTTGAACGGATTCCACATCTCGGAAATGTTCACCTTTGCCGAAAAAGAAGGGGGAACAGCAGGTAAACCAGTAAAGATGAATCAAACGTCTTACTTGGGAGCGGCTGCTTTAGCGCTTGTCACCATCATCATTACCACTATCGTGGTGGCGGTTTACCTGGTGGTGTTCCTGTTGCGCATTATTGCTCTATGGTTTTTGGTTATCATCTCGCCGATTGCTTATGCTTTGTCAGCTTTTCCCGGCGACGCTAAAAAGTATTCCAGCATGTGGTGGGATTATTTTGGCAAATACGCCACCACCGGGCCCATACTGGCGTTTTTCTTGTGGTTAAGTTTGGCCGTGATGCAAACAACAGACAATGTGCTGGATTACGGTTTTGTCACCACAGGCAAAAGCCGTAGTTTAATAAACGTCCCGGCCGGCACCATCACCCAAATCGGCCAGGCTGACATTCTGCTTTCTTTTATCGTTAATATTATGTTGCTGATGGGCGGATTGTGGATGACGCAGCAGCTCGGCGTGGCTGGCGGCAAGCTGGCGGCCTCGGCTTCCAATAAAATCCAAGGCGCCGGGGTGGCTATTGCCAAATCACCATGGAGCGCCACTAAGTCGGTAGCCAAAAGCGTTAATCAGTCAATTGTGAAGGCAACTGGCGGCAGGGTAAGCTTTGATCCGCGGGATTATGCCCAGGCTTATAAAACTGCTAAGGAAAAAAGGCGCACCGAGGCATATCAGGATTTTTTTGGCAGAAAACAGAAATTTTTCAAACAATGGGCTACGCCAACAGGAGCGGTTAGGGGTATTGTTGGGGCTATTCCTAGAGCTTTTTCAAAGGGTAAATCAAAAGATTCTGACAAAGAGATAAAGGAAATTCAGAAAAAAATAGACCATGGTGATTTGGGTGAAACGTATCAAAGGGAATTGGACAAGGAAAGGGGGGTTTTAGATGACAATTTGCAAAGAGTAACTACAGACAAGAAAAATTCCACCGGCCCGCAAAGAGTTGAGCTTGAGCAAGAAGAGGCAGAAATAAGAGATAAAATTGCTGAGAACGACAAAATCAGTGCCCTACCCCTGGATGACTTGGCTAAAGAATACAGGATAAAGCTGGAAGATAGCATTAAACAAATTCAGGCAGAAAGAACAAAGCGTGAGGCAATTGTAAATTCCGGCAGTTCGGATGATGTTATTAATGCGCGTAAAGATGAGATTACAAGCGACATAGACCTAATTAATAGAGACATAGAACACAACTCAGATTACAGCGCCCTTCTTGTTGCCCTAAGGGATGATAAGTTAAGTGATAATAAAACTTTTAAAACCAGTGATATTGATATTAAATTAACGGATGTAAAAGCAGAACTTAAAGGAGGTATAAATTCGAAAGGAGTACCGATTCAGGGAGTTGAAAAAAGGCTGGATGATGCCAAAGTCGCTGCCAAAATAAGCGGAGATTATTCCGAGGTTAATAAATTAGAAAAGCAGAAGGCAAACCTTACCTCGCAATATAACTTATTAGACAAAGTTCAGAAGCCTTATGCGGAAACAAAGAAGAATATAAATGATACAGAAGAAGAGCTGAAGAAAAATAGAACAGATCAAAAAACAGCCAAGGGTGATGATTTGAATAAATTAAAAGTAGAAGAAAAGGAGCTTGAAGCCAAGAAAAAAGCACATGAGGAAGAAGCTAAAAAAAGTAAGGGCGAGCCAGTGCAAATTAATCAGGTTATAGCCGAAGTTGAAAAAAATATTGGCGATTTGACAAAGGAAAAGACGGTTAAAGAGCAGGAAAAAAATTCGTTTGAAAAAACCAGACCCGAGGACAAAGAAACAGTGGCCGAAGCGATTAAAGAAGGCTGGAAAAAGCTCATTGCCCAGAATAAGAAAAAAGAGGAGAAAATGCGCATTGATATCGATATGAAAGATTATTCACGTAAGGAGCGCGCGGAATTAACCCAGCAGAAAAAGGATGTGCAGAAAAAAATCGATGCCGTTCAATCGAGCTGGTATCAAACCAAAGAGCCGGCTGAATATTTTGTTGAGCAGGAAAGGCGGCGAAATGTAGTTGAGGAGAAAAAATTGATAACTACCAAGAACTCCGAAGAGCTCACTTCCGAATTCAAAAAAGCGGTGTCGGCAAAGAATAGCGCGCGAGCTAAGGCTTTAATGGTCAAGCTTACCGAAGACGCCAATTTGAATGAGCTCATGAATGCTTATGAAAAAAAGAGCAATTTTGAGGGTTTGAATGAATTTAGAGAGGAAGTATTGCAGGGACAATTAGGATTGGGTGAACAAGAGGCTCTACAATTCCAAAATGATGTTTCCTATACAGCCGAAGGAGTGGGACACTGGGCCTCAGCTCGCACGGTTGGCTATAACGTAACCCAAGGAAAATATTATGCCATGGACGAAGAAGAGCATACCAAAACCGCTCTGGCTGAAATAATGAAAATGCAGCCCCGACAAATAGTGAGTAGCTTGAACCGACTGGCGTATGGCGGTGAAGTACAAAATGCCGAGGGTAGACGGTCATTTGAAATAGATAAACTTGGTGAAGCCATTGTCATTGCCGCCCAAAATGTAATTGCCAAAGAAATAGGGCATATGCAGGTTAACGTGGCTACCAACCTTTCTGATCCCCGATCAATGGTGGCACTGAGGGAATTGGTAAGGCAGGGCAAAATAGAATCCAATATTCTAAGGCAAATTCAGAGCCGCACCGCTCAAGGTGCGGAAAAAACGCCCAATGATCTGGTGGACTATTTGTTAAAAGGAATAAAAAAATAATATGAACCAGATTAATACTCAAACTATAAATACGACAGTTCCCCTCGGTTTGGATTTAGCTCGGCCAGAGGTTCATCAGAATGCTGTTGATTTGTTTAACGAAATAATTGCTGGTTCGCCGTTTGAGGCTGCTAAATTTTCTGAGAGGTTAAGAGAGCTTTTGGGACAACAAAAAAATAATATTTTTCAGCAGTCGCCGGATTATGCAGGTGATTATGAAGAAATGATTAAAAAGACCTCTTATTATGGGTTGTCATTTTTAAGCGATGCTCAAGTACTGGATGTATTTAGTAAAAATTTATTGGAAATTATACGTGCCGGATATAATATTCGTGAAGCAATAAGGGTCTTTTTGTCGCGCCATTATTCATTTGATGAGAGAAACGAACTTAGATTTAGATTGATAGAAGCTATGGAAGACAACACTGAGAGATTTGGCGGCGGCGTTGCGGTTACGGTAGGGGAGCGCACCAAGGCAGGCACCTTGGGAGCCTGGTTAGGCTATAGGAATAGTGTTTTAGGACAAGTGCTGGATACTAATATAGTATCTGAAACAAATTTTATTACCCAAAACGAGGCGTTAAATTCGTTATCTGCGGAGGACAAGGAGATATTTACTGAGATACTGCGTTTATACCGTTGGTTACATCAATCATCTTTGTGGCAGTCTGGCTTTGAAGACAGGTACGTATTAAAAGATCAGAGTGGAATCAAAATTCTTCGTGATGGAGCTTTGGTTGATATAACTGAAGCAGAGCCGATTATTCAACAGCTTGATTTTAAAAAAACAGGAAAACCGGTGGGGTATGAATTAGAAGCGGCAAAGGAGGATAAAATTGAGATAGCGGCTCCAACTAAAATTGATAGCAAAGATTTATTGTCAGAGAAACAAAATGAGTTAGCGGCGCAACAATCGATTGTTGAAATCAGGCCGATTTACCCCGTACCCCAGTCTTTCAAAGCCGCCAAACCAGCTTTAATTTTTGATGTAGAGGACGAGCAGGAGGCGGACAAGTTTAGAATTACGAATCACGAATTACGAATTAAGACGTTGGAGGAACAGCTCAGAGCTTTTGTGGATGAGGTAATCAAGAAGAACAATCTGGTTTTTAAAGATGAAGTTAACCAGCGTCGGTTCGTGCAGCTGATGGTTTCGCGCCTGAAGGATGTGCGTGGGCCCTTGGAAATAGCTGAAGCACTTAGAAAGCCAGTGGAGACAGGCGGTTTGGGGATGCCTGATGAGAAAGCTGAGCAGGTGCAGGCGCTGGTGGAAGCGGCGAAGCAGGAATTTGAATCAAGAATAAAGAACCCTGAACCACGTGGGGTTCAGGGCCCGGCACCCGACGTGGTACCGGGTCAAGAATCAAAACCGGCAGGCTCGCCGCCAGTTCCTGGTGTTGCATCAAGTGGCCAGGAACCAGGAACCAGGAACGAACCAGCCCCTCGCTTTGACGTGGAAGCGGCCAAAGCATGGCGCGAACAAATGCTGCGGGATTTGGCGATGCAGGGACAAGCAGCGGCTACCGAGGCGCCGGCTGTACCGCGACCGCAACTTATGGACGTGAAAGCGCCACCTAGGGTAGTGGGGCCACTGGAAGAGCTTAGGAGTTTAACACTCACTGATTTTC